>Ga0209172_10000621_pt1 | contig 94125 bp, 78 predicted proteins | sample LarsenN4metaG_FD_184113 | JGI IMG/M metagenome (GOLD analysis project Ga0209172, IMG submission 184113) | Hot spring sediment bacterial and archeal communities from British Columbia, Canada, to study Microbial Dark Matter (Phase II) - Larsen... ... | reverse complement strand
CCGACGGCGATACGGTACTGGTTGCTTCCAGTTTTAACAACGGTAGCACAGACAATACCAACCCGGCTACGCCTTCTTGTCCGTTGAATTTTTCGATTAACGAAAATCTGTTTGATTGCAGCGATATTGCCGAAAATCCGAATGTAGTGACGCTTACTGTGACGGATGCGGCGGGTAATACGAACACTTGTACGGTAAGTATCACTGTACAGGACGTCACGTCTCCAGATTTCGACGATCCTGCCGACGTTACTATCAACTGTGATCAGGATCCCGAAGACCTGATTCTTACAGGTGATGTGTCTAATGTGTTCGATGCTTGTGATCCGAATCCGACAGTAGAGTATTTTGATACGCCGATTCCTGGCTGCGCAGGTGTGGACGACATTGATGGTTATACCCGCTTGTGGGCTGTGACCGACCAATACGGCAACACAACCTATAAGGTGCAAAACATTAGCGTTCAGGATTTGACTTCGCCGGTATTCAGCATGGTGTCGAGCTACGCACTTGAAACGAGTGACTCGACGCTTTGCGGCGAACCTTTGACGATAACCATAACTGCCGACAGCCTCAGCGATATCTGCGATGACTTTACCCAATTGTCTCCGAACGTCGGCTACTCGATTGACTTCCAGCCGGTAGGACAGGTTGATGGCTACGACATCGCTTTCACTTCAGGAACAACTTTGAATGAAACTTTCCCAATCGGGACGAGCGAAATCACTTTTTACGCTGAAGACGATTGCGGAAATACCACTTCACACGTAATTACTGTGACGGTGGATGACACGAAAGGTCCGGTTATTTTAGAGCCGTTCGGATTTTTCAATCCGTTCTTTAATACCCAACTGATTTGCGATAGCGCTTTCGTCATTCCGAACTCGCCCGGCAACTGCGGCCAAAACTTCTCCTGGTTCCGGCCGTCGGCATTGAGCGGTGATTTCGGTGATTGTGCTCCTTTCACTGTAAAAGAAGATTTTAGCAATCTGAGTGTAAAACAGGCAGTGAATGTCTCGTTCCCGTTCAACTACAACAGCGTTGCAAACGTGAAACCGACTGTGTTCTTCCCGGTAGGCGTCACTACGGTTACTTACACGGCTACGGATAATTTGGGTAATTCCTCGGTTTGCTCGTTCACGATAGAAGTGGAGGACACACAGGCGCCTGTTTTGACCTGCCCTCCCAACCAGATTTTACCTGCTACTTGCTCGAATGTGCAAATTCCGAACTATAAAAATCTGGTGCAGATTTCGGACAACTGTAACAACAGCGTTGTTTTGACACAATCTCCTGCTGTGGGTGATACGCTGGGTGCGATATTCGGCCCGAGCCCGATGGCGGGTGACCAGTTCGTCGTGACGATGATTGGCACGGAGCTTTACAATGCTGATACTTGTACCTTCACGGTAACCCTGCAAGATGGCGACAACCCGATTCCTTCGGTTGATCCTTTGTTACCGTTGGTGGATTCTTGTGGCGGTTTCGTTGTGTTCGCACCGTTCGCTTTCGACCCTTGCAACCCGACTGCTGACACGATTTACGGAACACCTTCCGCACCGGTAGGTCAGTTTTTGAATACAGACCCGCCGAGTTACTTCCTGACGCCAGGCAACTATGTTATCACCTGGGTGTACAATGATGGCTTTGGCAACATCAGCACGCAACCGCAGAATATCACGGTGCTGAACGATGTATTCCCGCCGGTGGCAATTTGCAGCACGACCCCGCTCACGGTGAATCTACTTCCGTCCGGTACAGGTCAAATAACACAGAATCAGATTGATAATGTAGTTGACAACGGTAGTTTCGACCCGCAAGACTGCGGCCCGGTAGGTTTATCGCTTGACAAAACGCTCTTCACCTGCGATGATTTGAACCTCCCGTCAGGAGAAAATCTGGTGGTGCTTACTGCAACCGACCACAAGGGCAATACCGATACTTGTCATTTCACGGTGATTGTGAAAGATATCACGGCTCCTGTGTTGTCGCCAATTCCTTCGGGCGTCACGTTGGCTGCCTGCGCGCCCATTCCTGCGCCGGCTATCATCACGGCTGTAGATATTTGCGACGATTCTCTTACGGTTAATTTCGTACAAGACACGACAGTATTTGTAAATGCTTACAAATACACCCTGCGTCGCAGATGGTCAGTTACGGACGATGCCGGCAATAGCTCCATCGGTACGCAGATTATCAATATTTCTGATGCCCAGGCGCCGACTTTCACTGGTGCGCCCACCCTTGTCACGGTCTTCACCGATCCTGACGACCTGGATTGTATGGATACAGTATCGCTCGACATTACGCCTTTCGTACAGGATTGCGACTCGACGACGCTGACCATTACGAACAGCCGGACAGGCCAGGGAGCGAATTACAGCGAGATGTTGACGACAGGCGCTTACCCGCTTACATTTACGGCAACTGACGGCAACGGCAACTCCGCGACACACTCGGTTATTTTGGTTGTGATTGATGGTACGAACCCGATTGCTGCCTGCATTAACGGCATCAGTGTGGCGCTTCAGGCTTCAGGTACGGTGACTGTGACTGCTGCCAACATCAATGCCAGCAGTAGCGACAACTGTACGCCGCAGAATTTGCTCGACTTGAAAATTCAGCGTCTCGATCCGACACCCGGGCCCATTACCAACGCGATTACGTTCGATTGTGATGAAGCCGACAGCGAAACACAGCGTCCGGTACGACTTTACGTGAAAGACCAGGCTGGCAATGAGTCAACTTGCGAAACTTACGTGATTATTCAGGATAATGTGGTACCAACTATCACATTCTGCCCGCCGAATAAAACGATTGCCTGCGATGCCAATCTGTCGCCTGATTCGCTCGGTTTCGCTACGGCTACTGACAACTGCCCCAATGTGGAGGTGGATTACACAGACACCATCGTGGATGGAACAGGCCAAATTTGCAAAGCGCTTCAACGTCGCTGGGTGGCTTTCGACCAGGCCGACAATCAAGCTGTTTGCATCCAGGTTATCAACCTGCTCGACACAGTGGCGCCGGTATTTGCCGGTCTGCCCAACGATACCATTACGGTTGATTGCGGCACGACACTGCCTGATACTGCTGCCGTGACAGCTACCGACAACTGTAATACGGTTGTTATCGAGTTCGCACTCGACACAATCAATGCAGGGTCGGGCGATTGCGGCAACTTCAACTTTACGCAAAGACGTACCTGGACGGCTACGGACGAATGTGGAAACGAGTCTGTATTCACGCAATACATTGTGGTACAGGATACAACACCGCCGTCGTTCCCCGGCTTGCCCGATACAATTACGGTGAAATCTTCCGATTATCCGCCGAACCTGACTTGTACAGTGCCGGTAACGCTGGATGCGACGCAGTACCTCACCGACTGTCAGCCGGATTCCCTGCTTATTGTGACCAACAATGCTCCGCAAGGCGACACGAGCCTGATTATCAGCGGAGACTATGAGGTTGGCACATACGTGGTTTACTTTGAAGCGGAAGATGCCTGCGGAAATGTTGGAGTTGATTCAGTCATCGTCAATGTACTTGATAACAGCGTACCAACTTTGGTGTGCAACAACGACATCATCATTTCGCTCGGTACCAACGGTGTTGGTTCTATTGACGCCGACGACGTGGATCTCGGCAGCACTGACAACTGCGGCATTGACACGATGTTCCTTTCGCAAAGCGAATTTGATTGCACGGATTTGGGTGTGAAATCAGTGACACTCACTGCAATAGACGCTTCCGGCAACTCTAACACCTGCACAGTGGATGTCACGGTTACGCTTGGTACCAATGCGGCCTTCACAGTGACTGCAGCCGGTTCGCCCGAATCGTACTTCGGCGCCGACAACGGCTCGGCAATCGCTACAGTTAGCGGCGGTTCCGGTCAATTCACTTACAGCTGGAACACAGGCGATACTACCCTGACCATCAACGGCCTTTCTGCCGGTGTTTACACAATTACGGTGAAAGATTCTGTAAGCGGCTGTATCCAGACCGATACAGCGGTGGTAGATGCAGGTGCGAAAATTACGCTCAGCGTAGGCTCGGCCGATGGTTGCACGGGTCAAACCGTTTCGCTCCCAGTGACAGTAGATAACTTTATTGATGTCACCGGATTCCAATTCACCCTGCATCCCAACGACGCGGCAGTTGGAACGATACTCGGCGTCACCACAGGTAGTGTCAATCCTGCTATTCAGGATGAGTTCGATGCTAACCTGTTGGCTGGCAATAACCTGGGTATCTTCTGGTTTGACAGCTCGCTGACCTTGCCTAACGGTACAATCTTGTTCAGCATTGATATTCAACTTGGAAACGCTCCTGCCGGCTCTGTTACGCCAGTTATTGTCACCGGCACTCCTGTTAATCTGCAATTCCTTCAGGATAGCAGCGGTAATTCCGTTGTGACGGGGATGGTGGATGTGACCGATGGTGAAGTTGAAATCACCTGCGGAACACCTGATCTCGAAATCGGCGGCGATATCCAAACTTGGCGCATACCGACCCAACCGGTTCCAGGAGTTGAAGTATCGCTCACAGGCGGCGTCACGGCCAATCAGACGACAGGTCTCCCGGGTACTTACCTCTTCGGAATCCCGGACAATACGAACACGACCGTTTCCTGTGAAAAAGAAACACCTGGCAACGATGGGCTCACTGGCGCTGACGTGTTGCTTATCAAACGCCACGTGTTGAACATTCAGCAACTCACCTCGCCTTACCAGTACGTAGCAGCTGACGTGAGCGGCGAAGGCAATCTTTCGTTGATTGACTACGCACGTATTCAGCAAGTTGCACTCGGTTTGCTCGACCATATCACGGGCTCGCCCGACTGGAAGTTCATTCCGAAATCGTACGTATTCCCCAACCCGCCGTTGAGTGTTTTGCCTTTCCCGCAAAGCATCAGCCATACGCCTGCTGACATGGATTTCCTCGACGACGACTTCGTGGCAGTACGCATGGGCGACGTGAACGGCAGTATCAATCCCTCTTTCACCGGCGACGACGCCGACGATCGGGGTGAAACGTTCCGCTTCCGTCTCGAAGAGCGCGGCTTCCAGGCCGGAGAAATTATTGAAGTTCCGTTCAAAGCGGCTAATTTCAATGACCGTTCCGGCTGGCAAATGACGGTCAATTTTGACCCGAAAGTGTTTGCGCTGGAAGGCATTGTGCCGGGTAATTTGCCAGAAATGAATAGCGCCAACTTCGGTGTTGTGCGTGCTGACAAAGGTCAACTGACCACCTTGTGGGTAACGCCCGAACCGATGACGGTAGCCGAAGGTCAGGTACTCTTCACGCTGAAATTCAAAGTCTTGCGCAATGGCGGTTCTATCGCCGAAGTATTGCGCCCCGGTTCTGAAATCACGCGTGCCGAGGCTTACGACCGCGATGGCAACGCGACCAAACTCGACTTCGAATTCGTACAACCACAGACTGGCGTCGAAGCGGTAGCGTTTGCTTTGTACCAAAACCAGCCTAACCCGTTCAATGGTCTGACAACAATCGGATTCCGTTTGCCGGAAGCCGGCAGCGCTACGCTGCGCGTGTTCAGCGCATCGGGCCAGTTGGTCAAAATGGTTGTCGGCGACTACGACAAAGGTTACAACGAGTTGAGTTTCCGTCGCGACGAATTCGGCGCACCGGGCGTGTACTATTACGAACTCGAAACGGTCAATCACAGCGACCGCAAGAAGATGATTTTGATTGATTGATCATTCGGACGCCGGACCTTGGACTTTAGGCTTTGAGCGGGGTTGTTTCGACACTTCTTCAAAGTCTAAAGTCGAAAGTCCGACGTCTGATTTTTAATTTGGCAACTATTCCTAATTGCTTGATAATTAAAACCATGAGAAATATTCTACTAATCCTGACCCTCTTCGCATCGCTGTTTTTTTCACAAAAAGCGATTGCCCAGACGGTCACAATAGCGGCTGATACCGTTGACATCAGTTGTGCGTCGTCCGATACTTTTCTGATCCCGGTTCGGGTCGTTGACTTTGAAAATATCGGTTCGTTTCAGTTCACGCTGATGTGGGATACAGCAAAACTCGACTACGCCTACACTACGCCCATCAATCCTTTGCTGCTGGGTGCAGGCGTAGATTTCGACTCCAATACCAACCAGATCAATCTGGGAAAAATCGCTTTCATCTGGACTAAAACAACCGGACAAACCCTCCCCGACAGTACGGTTATTTTCAATCTGGCATTCCGGCGCATCGGCGGTTCGTTCGCTTCGCTCATGTTTGTCAACTCGCCGGTACCGGTCGAAGTGGCCAATGTAAATGGCGATGTGTTGAATGTAAATCCTGTGACCGGCGGCGCGCAACCGATAGATGACAAAGCGCCGATTATTTTTTGCCCGGCCAATGTGACGGTTCAAGGCACAGGGCCGACGCCTGTGAACGGTATTGCGCCAGACAGCATCTCGGACAACTGCGCGCCGGTGGCAAACGTCGGTTGGGCTTCTACCGGAGCTACGGTCACGAGCCAACCCAACGACCCCGACGCCAGTGGTTTCGCTTTCAATGTTGGCGCTTCCAACGTTACCTACACGGCCACTGATGTCGGCGGAAATACCGCAACTTGTTCATTTACAGTAACAGTCGAGCTTTCGTTCAGCAATGATTCTTTGACTATCATTGCTCAAAATGCGACGGTTTCCTGCAATCAATCGGTCAGCATTAATATTACCGCGCTGAATTTCGACTCCATTGGTTCGCTTCAGTTTTCACTTGGTTGGGACAATGCAATTTTGCAATACACCTCAGTGAATAATTTCAACCCGGCTTTGCAACTTACGCTGGGTGATAATTTCAACGTGACTCAATCGGCCAACGGCCTTCTCGCGTTTCTCTGGACGGCCAATGCGCCGGAAGGCGTGACGCTGCCATCCGGTGCGACTCTTTTTACTATCAACCTGAATGTTTTGACTGCTGGCGGCACTGGCTCGTCCCTTACTTTTGGCGACAGCCCCGTCGTGCGGGAAGCCTATTCCAATGCCAGCGGTACGCCCGAAGAGATTGGAGCGATATGGATAAACGGCTCTGTGAGTGTGGTGGATAATATTCCGCCCATCCTCGAGTGCCCTGAGAATGTTGTGATTGACCTGCCGTCGGGCAATGTGAATGCGCAAGTGAACGGTCTCGAACCCGATGCTTTGCTCGATAACTGCCCTGGCAACGTAACGCTGAGTTATGTTCGTACGGGAGCAACTTCGGGTTCCGGCCCCGGTAATGCGAACGGGACGTACAACCCCGGTGTGACGACGGTGACTTACACAGCTTTGGACGCTTCCGGCAACACAAGCACTTGTTCTTTCACCGTCACGGTGAATGCCGCAGGCGCTTTGACGCTGCTGATTGATTCGGTAGAAGTTGACTGCCAGGCGAGCGGCGGGCAAGTGGCCGTAGATGTTTTTGTAGAAAACTGGGACGATATTTTCGGTCTTCAATTTTCAGTGGAATGGGACGAAACGGTGTTGCAATTCGACACTTTCGGCAATTTCAACCCGGGATTGAACCTGACAGCCAATGATTTTGGCGTGACGCAGGTTAACAACGGTATTCTTTCGTTTTTTGCCGGCGGCCCCAGCAGCAACTGGCCGCAATTGGCCGACGGTAGCGTAGTTTTTACCATCTTTTTTAATGTGTTGAATCCCGGCGCGACTTCTACGATTTCGTTTGCCGGTTTTATTGAAGCCATCAACAGTTCGATCAGTACGGTCCCGGTGACTACGGTAAGCGGCTACTTTTCTGCCGGCGCAGACAACTCGCCACCGGATGTGACTTGTCCTCAGAATATTACTGTGAACATCGTGGGTGGCGGTTGCAACACGACGGTGAACGTTCCGCTTCCGACGGCTTCGGACGCTTGCAGCGGCGTGGATACGATTACCCGCGTTCCTTCGAGCGATATTTTTTCCTCTGGCGTTACCAACGTATTGTACACAGTCACTGACAGCGCTGGTAATTCGGCCAATTGTTCGTTCAACGTGACGGTGACGGACAATGTAGCTCCCTCGTTGAATAACTGCCCGACAAGCGTTCAGGGCGTTGCGCCGGGCTTTACTTGCCAGGGGCAGGTGAACTGGCAACCGCCTGTACCATTCGACTCCTGTGGTCAGTCGGGCTTGACGGTTATTTCCAACTTTACCCCGGACAGTATTTTCCCGGTAGGTCAAACCCTGGTGGTGTACACCGTGCAAGATGTATCGGGCAATACGGGATCGTGCAGTTTTCTGGTGACTATTCAGGATACAGCAGCGCCAGTGATTACTTGCCCCGTCAACGTGACAGTGGCTCCCGACGGCAGCCCAAACTGTGCCGCTGTGGTGGATTACGACTTCCCGGTCGCTTTCGACAACTGTGACGCGGACGTCTTGATTACGATTATTACAGCTGACCCATTCCTGCCAGGCGATACATTCCCGGCTGGCACAACGACGCTGACGTTTTTTGCAATAGACGATTTCGGCAACGAATCTACCTGCTCTTTCACGATAACTGTGCTGGATAATGTAGGACCTGTGCTCAATTGCCCAACCGACGTCGAATTGGTGTCTTCTCAAGACTCCTGTGGCGTTATTGCCATTTGGCCTGACGTAACTGCAAACGACGACTGCGACGGGGTATTGAATCCAACTTCCAACTTCCAATCCGGCGATTTTTTCCCGGTAGGAACGACGTTCGTAATTTATACAGCTACCGATGCTTCAGGCAATACGGGCACCTGCAGTTTTGCAGTGACGGTAGGCGAAACCGTTCCGCCGATTATTCTCGGCTGCCCGGTAAATCAAATTGTGTTGTTGCCATCAGGTTCCTGCGACACGACGTTTTCGTGGGATTTGCCTTTAGTGACTGACAACTGCGCACTCGATACGGTGATTGCGAGCCACTTGCCTGGCTCGACATTCCAGGCAGGTACGACTACGGTGACTTATACAGCAACGGATGTGGCCGGGAATACGACCACGTGCTCGTTTAATCTTACGGCACGCGACGAGGTAAATCCGGTGCTCAGCGCTTGCCCGCCCGATGTGACGGTGAGCAATGCGACGCCTTGCGGCGAAGTGGTCAACTGGACGCAACCGACCGCAACCGACAACTGTACGCCGGATTCGGCCATCGTTTACACCTATTCGCACACGCCTCCCGATACTTTCTACAATGGAGAAACAATTGTTGTAGTCATTGCTTACGATGCCAGCGGCAACTTCGACTCCTGCCAGTTCAGGGTTGTAGTCAGTACGGCCAACCCTCCGGGATGGACCAATGTCCCCAGCCCAATTAACATTACAGGTTGTCCGCAACCGGTTAGTTGGAATCCTCCAACACCTGTTGGGTTCTGCGTAATTGACACTTTGTACTCGAACTTCCAGCCCGGCGACACTTTCCCAACCGGAACGACGCCTGTCACCTATACCTGGGTGGACAGCCTTACGGGTTTGGCGACTTCGGTTACGTTTGAGGTGACTGTCGGAGAAACTGAGCCGCCCAGTATTACCTGCCCGACCAGCCCGATTGTAGTAAACGTCGGCGGCGGCATCGTGTCCGATCCAAGCGAATTCATTTTGATTGCAGACACAACGGCTGGTTGCACAGGCGTCCAACTGGAATTCGGTGCGCCGACGGCTTCAGACAACTGCGGCATCGCTTCATTCTTACAAACGGACGGTCTGTCGTCCGGCGCGATATTCCCAATCGGTTTGGATACGCTGGCTTACACTGCCCTTGACTCTTCGGGCAATTCGGCTGTTTGCCTTATCGCCATCGAAGTCCAGGGACTTCCGGCTCTTACGGTGACTTCTTCGCCGGCTTTGGGTTGTTTGAATGAACCTGTGACCGTGACTGCGACGTCTATCCCCGGCGCCACTTACACCTGGACGCTCAACCAACAGCCGCTTACTGACACGGATAATTCGATTTCAATTCCACAATTTGCATCGGTCAATGAAGGGACTTATACGGTAGTCGCCAATATCAACGGCTGTATCACCCAGCCTGCTTCCGTGACCGTTGACCTGGCCTCGACGCCTGATGCTGTGGACGATACGGATATTTTCTTCGCACCTGGTGATACGGTGACATTCAACATTTTGGAAAATGACGTGCTCGTCCCGCTGTCCGATTTTGACATCACGAGCATCGGCAATTTGCAAGGATTGGTAAATCTCGGAAATGGCCTTTTTGCCTACACTGGCACAACGGGCGGTGAATTTGTCTACGAAGTTTGCTCCAAATCGTGCCCTGATTTGTGCGACGAAGCGCTGGTAACCATCACTTTGCAGGACAACCGTGAGTGCACTGTGCCCAATATCATCACACCGAACGGTGACAACATCAACGACTGGCTGGTGATTCCTTGTCTTGATTCCCGTTTGTATCCCGACAACTCAATCGTGATTTACAACCAATGGGGCGACAAGGTGTATGAGGCAGCGCCTTATTTCAACGATCCTCAATCGGGTAATGATAAAATACCCTGGCGAGGCACGCTCGATGGCAGTCCGGGTCAGGATTTGCCCGATGCGACGTATTTCTACATTTTCAGACCCGGCCCCGGCCAGCCTGCCGTGAAAGGTTTTGTTGAAATATTCCGTTAAAAAGGTTATTCGTTATCGGCTATTGGTTATTGGTTGTCAATTGTTTAGAAAAAACGGCAGCCAATAACCAATAACCGATGGCCAGTAACCAATAACCTTTTCAAGATGAAAAAACTCTTATTCTCTCTCTTCATACTGACCGCGTGCTTTCGGCTTTCTGCCCAGCAGGAACATCAGTACACGCAGTTCATGTACAACAAACTCTACTACAATCCCGCGTACTCCGGTGCGCGAGGCGTACCGTCCATCACAGGCATTTTCCGCAGCCAGTGGATTGGTTTCGACGGCGCGCCGCAGTCAGGTCTTTTGAGTTTCAATTCGCCGTTTTTGACGCCGCGTGTTGGCATAGGTGCGGTCATGTCCATGAAAAAAATCGGCTTGAACCGCGACTTCAACGCGTCGTTGGCCTATTCTTACGAACTGATAAAACTCGAAAATGTGTCGGCGCGTGCAGGTATCCAGGTTTCGATTCGCTCGTTGAGCACGGCTTTCGACGATGCCACGCCGGTCAACATCGGCGACCCCTCACTCGATAACCAACAGGTCAATTCTATTTTCGGCAATGTCGGCGCCGGTTTGTACGCTACTTTTATGGAGCGCTACTATGTTGGTTTGTCCGTGCCGCGCATTTACAGAAACTCGATTGGCTTATCTAACGCCAACGCTACCCTGATTGCGAAAGAGTCGCCACACTTTTACGCTACTGCCGGCGGGATTTTCCCTTTGAGCGACGACATCAACCTCATGCCTGCTGTGTTGCTCAAGTACGTCCAGCACGCGCCGATGGATGCCGACATCAACGTGAACCTCGATATTCGACAGAAAGTGACTGCAGGGATTTCTTATCGCGTAGGCGGCAATGGCGCCGGCGAATCGGTTGACCTGCTCGTGATGTGGCAAGCTTCGCCTCAAATCGGGATTGGCGCAGCTTATGACTTTTCACTGTCTGATGTGAAAGACTACAACTCTGGTTCTATCGAATTGCTGTTTCAGGCAGATTTGAAAAAACAGAACGGCAAGAAAAAGAACGGCGTCTTCAGTCCGAGGTTCTTTCTGTAAAAAGGGGCTGACGCTTGCTTGAATTTATGCAGCAATTGAATTGTTTTCACCGAAAACAATTCAATTGCTGCAACATTCAGCCGGTTCAACCCTTTTAACGTCATCTGAATTTCTTAATCTTTTTTACCAAAAATCATGGGGATCATGAAAGCCCGTAACCGCATCGCTTTACTCATCGCTTTTTGGCTGCCTGCCTGCCTTGTGCTCGCCCAAAATGACGCAGCGCCGGTCACCGTACAAGTCAAAAACGAATCCGCCGTCAACACGACGGGGCTGGAATTTAGCCCCACTTTTTATGAGGACGGCATCGTATTTATTTCTACCAACAACGCCGGTCTGAAAAAACTGACCGACCAGAACAAGCAAAATTACACCTCCATACTTCGCTCGCGGCGGAGTTCGGATGGCGCGCTGGGTGCTGCCGAGCCTTTTGCAAAAGAGATTTCGACCCAATACAACGAAGGTCCGGTTTGTTTCGACCGCACTGCCGAAATGGTCTATTTCTCCCGCAACATCATCGTCAACGGCAAGGAAAAACTCAGCAAAGACGGCAATCTGATGATGCGGATTTACGCTTCCAAAAAAGAAGGCAGCCTCTGGAGCGAGCCGCAGCCCATCTTCCCGGTCAACGACGAAGGCTACGCAGACTGCCACCCGGCTATCAGCATCGACGGCGACAAACTGTTCTTTTCCTCCAACCGCCCCGGCGGTCAGGGCGGCATGGACATCTACGTTTCCTACCGCGTTGGCGAATCCTGGAGCGAACCTGTCAACCTCGGCGCAGGTGTCAACACCTCCGGCAACGAGGCTTTTCCTTTTATCCATGCCGATAACTCGCTCTATTTCGCTTCCGACGGACTTCCCGGCGGACAAGGCGGGTTCGACCTCTATTATGTCATTCCTGAAGAAAATTCGCAGTGGACAAAACCCGTCAACATGGGCGCCCCCTTCAACACGTCGGGCGACGATTTTGGCCTCATCGTAGATTTGAATAAAATCAACGGCTATTATTCCACGAGCGGCAACGGTGGCGCCGGCGCCGACGAGATTTTCAGTTTTCATGTGGAAAATGGTAATCTCGACGATTATTTGCTTCAAAATCAGCGCATACCCGACCGCGACCTCGACTTGCGTATTATTGCTACAGAAAAAAATTCGGGCAAACCCGTGTTTGAAGCCGCTGTGCAAATACTCGATTACGGAAAAAACAACGTCATCGGTCGCGACGAACAAGGCAACCTGATCACTATCCAAAACGTGAATGGCCAGGAAGTGATGAAATCCATGCCGCCCGATAAAGGCATCAATGGAGAGACGGACGCCAAAGGCCGCTTCCTTACCGAGGTAAAGCCCGGCAACTACGCCATCAGCATTTCCAAAGAAGGTTATCAGAGCAAACAAATCCGTGTGCAGATTTCCAAACCCGGCAATGAAGTAGCCGTTCAGTTGGAAAAAACGCCGAACATCAACAAAATTCAGTGGAATCCTTCCGTGTTCAACTACGTTACCAACGCTCCTTTGTCCGGCGCGATGATGGTTTTGACAAATAAAACGACCGGCGATCAGGACACCGTCGTGACCGACGTGAACGGTATGGTGGATCATTACCTCAATCCGAACACGAAATACAAAGTGGACATGTACCAGGCCGGACGCCTCATCGGTAGCACGGAGATTGATACACAAGGCTGGATGCCCAACCAGTTGACGATGCAAAACATCTCCGTCGCGCCACTTCTGCCTGGCTCCATCATCGAACTTCCCAATATTTACTATAATTTCAACGACGCGACCCTTCGTCCCGACGGTCGTAAAGACCTCGACCTGCTCGTGTCGCTCATGCAGCAGCACCCCAGCATCAAGGTCGAACTTGCCAGCCACACCGACTGCCGGGGCAATAGCAAATACAACCAGGACCTCAGCCAGCGCCGTGCCGACGGTGTGGTGGACTACCTCGCTTCTCAGGGAATTGCCCGCGCGCGCCTGCGCCCGGTCGGCTACGGCGAAAGCGAGCCACGCAATCGTTGCCGCGACGGCGTGAACTGCACCGAACAGGAACACGCGCGCAACCGCCGCACCGAAGTTCGTATCCTGACAGGCGTTCAAGGTGCAGCGATGGTGTACGTGGATGGTCAAATTGCCAACCAAACTGGCCAAACGCCGGAACAAAACGTCAACGTTCCGCCGACTTCGCCTACCGGACAGGTAAAAGTGAGCAGTGCCGAACGCGACACCTACCACGTGGTGGCAGGTTCGTTCCTGATGGAAGACCGTGCGCAGAAACAATTGGGCACGATTCACAGCGCTGGGTTCAAAGACGCCCAGATCGTCCGTTTCCCCAACTCGACTTATTTCTCGATCAGCGTAGGCAAATTCAAGGTGCGTAAAGACGCCGACGCTTTGAAAAAACGCTTGGAAAGCAGCGGCATAGACGCTTTCGTGCGGGCAGTGCAGTAGTTGGACTTTGGATATTAGACAATGGATTTTGGACATAAAACTTGTTATCTGAAGTCCACTGTCCAATATCCAGCGTCCAATTTTACCTTTGCGCCAACTTTCGGAAACGCTGTTTGTTTCCCGAAAAAAGCAAAAAGAGGAACGACATGGCAATAATGATTACCGACGAGTGTATCAACTGCGGCGCCTGCGAACCCGAATGCCCCAACAACGCCATCTATGAAGGCGGGGTGGAGTGGGCCATTTCGGACGGCAACACGGTGAAAGGCGAATACACGCTGGAAGACGGCACGGTGGTGGATGCGGCAAAGAAAAACAACCCGGTTTCCAACGACTACTACTATATCGTGCCGGATAAATGTACCGAATGCGTCGGGTTTCACGAAGAGCCGCAATGCGCCGCCGTTTGTCCAGTGGATTGTTGTGTGCCCGACCCCGACCGCGTGGAGTCCGACGAGATTTTGTTAGAAAGAAAGGCGAGGCTTCATTTGTAGAGTGATGAGTTATGAACGATAAAGGAGAAACGCCGAGCAAGATGACATTTCATTGCTCATAATTCATCCCTCATAACTCCTCACAAGAAGTTTTCATGGTTCTAATAATTGCCTGCTGGCCCGGCAACCGGGATTAGCGGGCAATTTTGTTTAATGCTCCAAAAACATCCCCGTAATCGAAAGTCTCCAAATTCCGCCAAAAATCCAGCGTTTCCCGCAACTGATTCACCGACGACACGCCGAGCAAAATCCCGCTCAAATCAGGGTGCAAACCTGCATAAATCAACCCAACGTGATTCATCGTCTTCACCGGCGGACGCACGAATGCCGTGCTCCAGTCGGGCAACAAGGCGCGGATTTTTTCTAAAGTCGCCGCCACTTTTTCCGGCTGACCGCCGCGTGCGAGAAACACGCTGTCGGGTTCGTAATGCTCGTCCAGTTTTACCCCGCCGCCGTTGATGCCGTAAGCGAAGAAACGATGCTTCGAACTTTCCGAAAGTTGCAAACTTTCGGAAAGTTGAGTTTTTCGCAGCGGTTCGTAACGGTCGAAATCGGATTGGAAAACGTTGTGTTTCAACTGAATATCGAAAACGAGGTTGAATGCCTCATTTGCCTTTAAATATACTTCCGGGAATTTTATACCCGACAAACCGGGCCGGACGCGCACCTCTTTTTGTAAACGAGCGAGACTTTCTAACGATTCCCGAATCGCCGTCGCGTCGTCGCGGTTGTCCCAGTGAAACATCAGGCAATCGAGGTTTTCATCGAACAAGCGGTAGTATTCCTCACCCATCATCAGCACGAAAGAAGGCAAAAGATTTACCTCCGGCGAACGCATGTTGTCGAGGCTGCCGATTTTCATTGTGATACGCAGGTCGCGCAGGCCATGCGCTCGCACGTATTCCTGGAGGATTTTTTCCGAAGCCCGAAAATCGGCGGGATTTCGATTGATGGGGTAGTTCGTAGCACAATCAACATCGCGGCGACCTGTGTCGAGCCAGGCATCGAGCAGGCGAAAGGCTTCGGTGCGAGAGACGTTCCAGCCCCATTGCGCGGAACCGAGGATGAGGGATTTCATTTGTTGTTAGTTTTACCCGCCATAGCCTTGGCGAAGGCGGGCTGTTCTTTCATAAACCGGATTTGCGAAGGTATGCCTTAAACAAACTCCCGTTCACGCTGTTTTTGCGAAGCAAATTATCTTTGCGCCCAAAATAATTTCTCCGAACCTCTCACTCTCACACTTTCTCACGTCTCTCATTATGTATCCGATACAACTCACGACTCCGATGGCGAAAGACCTCACCGAATTTGGGTTCGAGGCGCTGCAAACGCCTGCCGAAGTAGAGCAAATTTTTGAAAATCAACAAGGTACGGCGCTGCTCGTTGTCAATAGCGTATGCGGTTGCGCGGCGGCTATGGCTCGCCCCGGCGCGAAAAAATCGCTCGAAAACGGGAAACGTCCGGCTAAACTCTACACTGTTTTTGCTGGCGTGGACACTGAAGCGACGGCTAAAGCACGCGAGTATTTGCTTCCTTACCCGCCCTCCTCGCCGAGCATTGCCCTCTTCAAAGACGGCAAACTCGTTCACTTTTTGGAGCGCCGCCACATCGAAGGCCGCCCGGCAGACGCGATTGCCGAAAACTTGAAAATGGCCTACGAGCAGTACTGCTAAGGCTTGCCACCCGGTTTTGTTTGCCACAGATTTTCACGAATTTGTATAAAAAATTTCTGTGTCAATCTGTGGCAGCAACTCAGTTGGCAAAAATAATTTTTTCGGGGATGCGCAAGATTCGCCGTTCGTTTTGTCCTTTTGTGACATGAACCGACGCCAACTCGCCCTGCTTGCCGGCCCATTCTTTTTCCTCCTGATCGCCTTTTTACCTGCCCCTGGCGGAATGCCCGAAGCGGCCAAAATGACTGCCGCAATCGCCGTTTGGATGGCACTTTGGTGGATTACGGAGCCTGTGGATATTGCTGTCACAGCTTTGTTGCCGCTTGTGTTGTTTCCGCTGACGGGTGTCGCGCCGTTGAAAAATATTTCCGGCGAATACGGCAACGAAATCATTTTCCTTTTCCTGGCAGGTTTTTTCTTCGGAAAAACCATCGAACGCTGGCAACTTCATCGCCGCATCGCCCTCCGGCTGGTGCTTTTGCTTGGCAGCGATCCGGCGCGTACGGTGTTGGGGTTTATGGTCGCGACTGCTTTTATCTCGATGTGGATTTCCAATACGGCTACGGCAGTGATGATGACGCCGGTGGCAATCGCCGTCGCGAGGGACGCTCATTTCCAGGAAAATAATTTCAGGAAAACGTTACTGCTCGGCGTGGGTTACGCTTGCTCTATCGGGGGACTGGCGACGATTATCGGGACGCCAACCAACGCAATCTTTTTGTCGTATGTGCAGCAAAAAATGGATGTACAGGTTTCGTTCTGGCAGTGGTTCACGTTCGGATTCCCGTTCGCTGCTGTGCTGCTGGTGGCTTGCTGGTGGTTGTTGCTGCGCATTTTTCCGTTGAAAAAAAATACGGGACAAAACGCCGATGGCCGGGCGTCTATTCGGGCGGAACTATCGTTGCTCGGCCCTGTCACCTTGCCCGAAAGGCGACTGATGTGGCCTTTTGGGGGCGTTATTTTGGCGTGGGTGACCGGGTCGTTGCTGTGGTACCACCGGCTGCCCAACTGCAACGACACGGTGGTGGCGGTGACGGGAGCAATTTTGTTGTTCCTCGTCCCGGCGGATAAGGACAATCGCCCTCTGCTGGACTGGGACACGGCGCTGAAAATTCCCTGGGGCATTATTTTACTTTTCGGCGGCGGGCTTGCCCTGGCAAAAGGTTTCGACCAGAGCGGCCTCGCCGGCTGGCTTGGCGAGCAAATGAAGGGTTTGAGCACTTTGTCTCATGCCCTTATTTTGCTCGTCGTACTCACCGTAGTGGTATTGCTGAGCGAAGTGGCGAGCAATATCGCTACGGCGTCCATGATGATGCCGGTGCTGGCGGCACTGGCGACGAGCATCGGGGCGCATCCTTTCGGCTTGCTGCTGAGCGCGACGCTGGCGGCTTCCTTCGGATTCGGCTTGCCGGTAGCGACCGCGCCCAACACGATTGTGTACAGTTCGGGCTTTCTCACCACCCGCGATATGGCGAAGGCGGGTTTTTTGCTCGATGCGGTGGCGATTTTGTTGTTGCTCGCTTTTCTGTATGTTTTGCTGCCGGTGGTGTGGGGGATAAAAGTTTGAGGTTACTCCTGAATTTCTTCGGAAAAAGTAAAATACCGGCTGCGATAAACCATTTGCCCAAAAAAACCGGCAAAATTTATGAAAACAGATAAATTGCCGGGCAAACGAACATGCCCTTTCCCAAATGCTCAAAACCGTTTTGTTTTTGCTGTTTTTGCATTGTGCGATGCCGTCTCTTACGGCACAGGCAGGTTTTTTTATTCCTGAAGGGCAGCGGCAAATTGATATTCCCTTCGAATACACCAACAATTTTATCATCCTGAACATCACGTTCAACGGGCTGATTCCGTTGAAATTTATCTTCGATACCGGAGCCGAGCACACGATTTTGAGCAAACGGGAAATCAGCGATTTGTTCAAAATAACTTACGAACGCGAATTCCGGGTGACCGGCTCCGACCTGAAAACCGAACTGGTGGCCTACCTCGCCCGGCGTATCCGTTTCGATATTCCCGACAAAGCCGTCGCGCCGCGAGAAGATATTTTGGTGTTGCAGGAAGATTATTTCAGGTTTGAAGAATACGCCGGCGTGAATGTGCACGGCATTCTTTCAGCCAATGCTTTTTCCAAATACATCATCAAAATCAATTACGACCGCAAGGTGATTACGCTTTACGACCGGGAGTCGTTCAAACTGCGGGAAGAGGGTTACATCGCGCTGCCGGTCGAGGTTTTTCGCAATAAAATTTACCTGAAAACCAACCTGCGCATCGTGCCGGACTCGGTGGCGCCGGTCAAGTTGTTGATAGACACGGGCGCGGGACTGCCGCTGCTGTTGTTCACCGATACGCACCCACTGCTGCATCCGTCGGCCAACGCGATTTCCACGAATATCGGCATGGGGCTGGGCGGCTATCTCGAGGGATTTACCGGGCGTATCCGGCAGATTGAGATGGGCGCTTTTTCGCAGCAAAATGTCATCACGTATTTTCAAACGCTCGACTCGGTGTACAATGCCGAGCATCTCAACAACCGCAACGGACTCGTCGGTAACACACTCCTGAGTCGTTTTTTTATTATTCTGGACTACCAGAATTCGACTATGTGGCTCAAGCCTGCGCGCGGCTACAAGAGCGAATTCGTGTACGACCGCAGCGGTCTCAACCTCATCGCTTCCGGGAATAACTTCAACCACTTTATCGTGCAGAGTGTGATACCCGGCTCTCCGGCTGCCGAGGCCGATTTTCAAAAAGGTGATGAAATCGTCCGCATCGGGCTCATGCCGACTACCTTGTCGTCGTTGAGCGATTTACAGCGTATTTTTCAGAAAAAACCCGGTAAAAAACTCACTGTCATCGTCAAGCGCGATGGCAAACGCCTGAAAAAAAAGATTGTGCTGCGCGAGTTAATCTGAGAAAACTCCCATCTCAAACAACCTCAAACCATCTCAAACAACCTCAAACCATCTCAAACAACCTCAAACCTCCCCCAACACGTCCACCATCGTTTTGATAGCGACAAAAATCGGCTCGCGACCTTCTTTGGTGACGAGTGCTTCAGGGTCGTCTTCATCCTCCAACACGGCTTCTTCGGCAAAAGCGAGCAAATCTTCCTGAGCGGTATTTTCAAAAAAAGGAGTAAGCCGGTCCCGGAATTTTTTGGCCGTCGAGCCTTCCAGCAGCTCGTAATTTTTCTCTTCGGCAATCCCGATTTGCTCTTCCGACACGGCTTCCAACACACCATTGACCCGCACCATAGAAAGCCAGGCAATGAGTGCGAGATATTGCAAAAAGCCTTTTTCCTCATCGTTGAGCAGGTCGAAATTGTCGCTAAAAAGCCAGGCTACCAACATTGGCTGTGCCTCGGCAAAGGCTTCCATGCGTTGTTCGTAGGCTTCATCGGGGAGGTTTTCCAATTCCTCGATGACCGCGTCAATTATTTTTTCCGAAACAAATTCCATGTTCAAATCTTTGACAATCAAAAGAAATTTACCTTCAAAAGGGCAGCAAACCTACGCCTTCCGGCGGGGTTGGCAAAATAAAACTGCGATGCCGGGTAGTAACTTTCCGTTCCGTTTTCGACCTTCGCTTTTCATTATCCCGCCGATCTATACAAGACGTGAGATTAAAAGTGTGCAAGGTTGCGTCTTGAGTGCTTTGCCAAAGCGATTCATTTTTGGCAAACTTTTTTCCTAAAGTTTCGTCTCTAATCTCAAACCCGTCGCTGAGTCCTGCGAGGCTTCCGGTCCATTTGCGTTTTTTATCATTCATCATTTATCATTTTCAAAAATGCTCCTCCGTACCGCCCTCCTGGACATGTACAACGGCGAGTCGAATCGCGGGATTCCGATGCTCAAAAGTATCTTGCACCGCTACGACGATGTGCTCCAATTCGACCGTTTCGACGTGCGCGCCAAGTGTGAAATCCCCGATCTCTCCTACGATATTTATATTTTTTCCGGCGGCCCCGGCGACCCGCTCGAAAGCGGCGGCCAGTGGCAGGAGCCGTTTTTCAACCTGATTGGCCAACTTTGGCAGTGGAATCTGCGCAACGAAACAAAGAAACACGTCTTCTTCATTTGTCACTCGTTTCAGATGGCTTGCTACCATTTCGGCCTGGGCGAAGTGACGCAGCGCTACAAAATGTCGTTTGGCACTTACCCGGTGCACAAAACGCACTGGGGCAAAGAAGAGCCGCTGTTCGGGCAGTTGCCCGACCCGTTTTATATCGCCGATTTCCGTCGCTACCAAGTGGTGAATCCCAACAACGACCGCTTGCGGGCAATGGGCGCGCACATTCTTTGTATGGAAAAACTCCGCCCGCACGTCCACTACGAGCGCGCGTTGATGGCCATCCGTTTCAGTCCCGAAATGATTGGTACTCAATTCCATCCCGAAGCCGACCCGGAAGGTTTGCTCGAATATTTCATGGAAGAAGAACGGAAAAAATCCATCGTGGAAGAACACGGCGAGTCGCGCTACGACCGCATGATACGTGACCTTGCCAACCCGATAAAAATCCGCCGCACCTTCGAGACGGTGATTCCGGGCTTTCTGGAAAATGCCATCGAGCAACTAATGCCGGAAATGGTTTGAAATGGTTTGAAATGGTTTGAAATGGTTTGAAATGGTTTGAAATGGTTTGAGTTGTTTGAAGGGTTTGAGTTGTTTGAGGAGAAATTTTAAAAAACAACTCAAACCCTTCAAACAACTCAGACTTCTCTAACGAGTCTGACATACTCCTCCCAGCCCAGCGTCTCCGGGCGTTTTTCAAAAAACGGGTCGGACATCAATTTTTCCTGCGGTAAAAAGGGCTTCAGCGTGTTGCGGAGCATTTTTCGGCGCTGGTTGAAAGCCATTTTTACGATTTTTCGGAATAAAATCTCATCGCAACCGAGTTCAAAATTTTCCTTGCGCGTCAGGCGAATCACAGCCGACAACACTTTCGGCGGCGGATTGAAGGAGCCGCGCTCCACCGTGAACAAATATTCCGTCCGGTAAAACGCCTGCATCAGCACGCTCGTGATGCCGTACACCTTCGTGCCAGGCTTCGACACCACGCGGTCGGCCACTTCTTTTTGGAACATGCCGACCATTTCAGGGATTTGCGCCCGGTAGTCGAGCATTTTGAAAAGAATCTGCGTGGAGATGTTGTAGGGGAAATTCCCGATGAGACAAAACTCGTTTTCTCCGAAAATCTCCTTGAGATTAACGTCGAGAAAGTCTTTGAAAATCAGACGTTCGGCGAGCGCGGGGTAGTTTTTTTGCAAAAAATCCACCATGTCGCGGTCGGCCTCCACCGCCCAGGTCTCGTAGTCCGAATGGGCAAGCAGGTGTTTTGTCAGCATCCCCATGCCGGGGCCGATTTCGAGCACGCGGCCTGTACGCCCGGCTTGATGCAGGCTGCCGGCAATGCGCGCCGCGATGCTGTCGTGTTTGAGAAAATGCTGACCGTAGGATTTTTTAGCGTTCATGATTTTCTTCCGCCATTTTCATAAACCACAAGGTATAAAAAAGATAAAACGCCACGCCAATGGCCGTTTCAATCGTGTATTCCACCAAAAATGAGGTAAATGCCAAAACCTGAAATGCCGCAAACAGGTAAAATTGGCGGTATCGGCGCTGGGCAATCGGGGCCAAAAAAGCGACCAGACTGAGCGCCAAACCAAAAATGCCTGTGCCGGTCAGAATGTACAAAAACTGGTTGTGCGGAAGTTTTGGAGCGTCTTTGTAATGCGGGTATTGCTCGTCCACCACGCGCTGTACCTCAGTAGGCAAATCGCCGGCGCCGATGCCCAACCAGAGATGTTCGCGCCAAAGTTGCCAGCCTACGCGCAAGGAAATCATGCGTTCCGCGTCCGAGTACGTGTTGCCCAGATTTTGCTGGTATTGTTGCCAGTCCCAGACCATATAACGGACGCGCATCTGAAAACTGGGGATTGTTTTTACAGCAATAATTGGCACTAAAATCAACAAAACCAGAGCGATAAAACCGTAGCCCCAGCGCTTAGTGCGCCACACGAACCACCCCAGGCTGAATAGCAAAACCACGTACAAACCGACAATGCCGCTCCGCACCGACAACACGTGCAGGAACAAAAAAAGGAAAACGAGCGCGATGCCTAAAAGCCAGCGTTCCCAGCGCCAGCGCCAGAAAAAACCATCCAGCCAAAGCCAGCCGCCTGCGATGATGCCCGTTGCCAGTATCAGGCTGAACCGTATGTGGCTGCGTGGCACAGGAATCGGGTCGCCCCGCCCGATACCGGCCAGCACATCGTCGAAATGCAGTATAAAATTGATGGCGGAGCCAAGGCAAATAACAGCCAACGCCCCAACCAGCACGTATAAAACCAGGCGAAGTTGTCGGCCTGTGAGTTGCGGCAAATTGGCAAATACCCAGGGCAGCACGAGAAATGGAAGGCGTTTGACCGTTCGGTCGAGCCAGTAAGCGTGGTCGTCCGACCAGAAAAAACTCGATGCAGGCACGACGAGCAACAACAGGAAAAACGCCAGCGCCCGCTGCCGGAACAGGTTCCCGAAAGACCAGACGAGGATTTTCCACCAGGATGAAACCTTGCGTAAATCGTCCACAATGCTTTCTTGCCGGCATCGTGCAGCGCCTTCCCAAAAGCCGACGGCTACGAGGCCCCACATGCTCAGCGAGAGCAAAAACGGCGATGCCATCATGCTCACTACCAGCAGGCTGGCAAGGAAAACCGTGACAGTTTGTCGTGCCTGAAGCCCTTGTAACGGTTGTTCTTTTGTGTTTAAAAAACTGATTTTCAAATAATTATTTAAAATTGGCAGGCAAAGATAGGCGCAACCCGGCGATTTGCCGAACTTCCCTACATTTGCTGTGTTCTATTATTTGCAAACATGAATCGCTACTTGCCATTTTTTCAAATTGCCCTTTTGTTGTCGGCTTTACAGTCTGCGTGTCGCCACGAATCGCAATCGGCTACAGACGCGCCCGTTCTGCTGCGCGAAAAACCTGCTCCCGCTTCCACCGTTTCGGAACCCGTGCCCCTGCCCAAAACCGGCGCCGGTAATTTTGAAAGTCTCGTCGCCGATTACGAGAGTAAAGAGCGCGGTATTTGGCAAAAACCTGAATTGGTGATTTCGATGCTCGGCGACCTCAGCGACAAAACTGTGGCCGATATTGGCGCCGGCACGGGTTATTTCACCTTTCGCCTGGTACCGAAAGCGAAAAAAGTGATCGGCATTGACATTGACCAGCGATTTATCCGTTTTCTCGACAGTGTGAATGTGCGACTTCCTGCGCAATACCGCGAACGCTTCGAAAGCCGCCTCGCCAAGCCGAACGACCCACAGCTAAAAGCCGGCGAAGCCGACGCGGTGGTGATGGTCAATACCTACGGTTATATTCAAAATCGCATTCAATACCTGAAAACATTGTCGAAAGGCATGTCACCCGGAGCGAAATTGTTGATTATTGATTTTAAGAAAAATAACCTGCCTATCGGCCCGCCAGAGGAATTCAAAGTTGCGCTTGGTCAGGTAGAAAAAGAACTCATCACGGCAGGGTTCGCGCTTGAAAAAATTGACAAGGACGCGCTCGATTATCAATATATCGTATTGGCCGTCAAATCTTAACGCGGTTCGTTGTTTGTGAAAAACGTTTGTATCCAAACATGGAAGTTTGGGCAGGACGAACAAAAAACGAACAACGAACGATTGACAAAGAACAAAGAAACATGCGTGGTTCTCTGAAAATTTTTACCTGGTTCGGCATTCCGGTGTTCCTGCACTGGACGTTCGCGCTCATTTTTTTATACGCATTTTGGATTGGTTACGAAGCGAATCTGGGGCCGTTCGGGATTGTTTGGGTGTTGGCAATTATGATACCCTTGTTCGGGTTCGTTTTGTTGCACGAGTACGGACACGCACTCACCGCCCGGCGTTATGGTGTTGAAACGAAAGATATTATTCTGACCCCGATAGGTGGCATCGCCCGGTTGGAGCGCATGCCTGAAAAGCCCATCCAGGAATTTTTGGTCGCCATTGCCGGGCCCGCTGTGAATGTCGCGATTGCCCTGATTTTGCTCGGCGTAGGTTTGGCGTTGTTCGATGGTCTTCAATGGGAAATTTTCAAAGCCTCCGTGCGCGACTATTTTAGCGCCATAGGTTTTTTCTTTCAACGACTTTGGGCATTGGTGATCGGGCAAATTTCTTTTAACGATTTCCAGATGTTGCTTTCTATGGAAACGCCCTCCGAATTGGAGGAAATCGTGGCCGAAACAGGCGTCGAAGTCGGGATTTTACTCATGACGATTCCGGCCTTGTTGTCCATCAACCTCGGTCTTGCCTTGTTCAACCTCGTTCCGGCTTTTCCGATGGACGGTGGTCGCGTGTTGCGGGCGTTGCTGGCAGTTCGTTTCGGGCGAGTTCGCGCTACTCAGTGGGCTTCCGGGATTGGACAAATGGTGGCGATTATTTTTATGGCTTTGAGTTTTTTGGCGGGCAATTTTACCCTCGGCCTTATTGGTTTTTTCGTGTTCATGAGCGCGCGGTCGGAGAATCTGATGGTTCAACTCGACGCCATGCTCAAGCGCTACAAAGCGAAAGATTTGATGCGTCCCAACTTCACACGACTGGCTGTGACGGATTGGATGCAAACACCGATTGACCTGCTGAAACAAGGTCTGGAACGCCATTTTCTTGTGTTCGACATGCACGACCAACTCGTCGGCGCGTTGGAAGAAGAAGACATTGTGGCAGCCATGAAGAAGCGCGACTTCAGCACGGAAATCGCCCGTTACCTTCGAAAAGTAGAACTTGTACACGTCAACGAACCATTGCAAACCATTTACTACCACCTTCGCCAGCGCGGCCATTCTATCCTGGGTGTCGTGGACAACGGAGAATTGGTGGGCGTGATTGACGATGTTGGTTTGCAACATTTTATGCGTTTGCAAGCCGGCGCCCGATGACGGAAAATGGCTGCTATGCCGTTTCGTCCGGCATTGTTTCTTCTTTCAAATCGAGTTCGAGTTCTCCCACTATTTTGCTGCGTGTCGGCACGAAAAGGAGAAAAATAGCGATGCCTGTCGCGGCTAAAGCGAGCAGGACGTAATTGGCTGTCACGAAGAAGAAACCGAACAAAGCAATCAGCACAGCGCCTTCCATGAGGGCAAAACGGAAGATTTGAGCGCGACGGTAAGTGTTGAGTTTTTCGCCGAAATTCCGCTCTGCGCGCGCCGTTTCGGTCAATTTCCGGGCGACGAAGAAAGCCGTTGTTTGTTTGACGAGCCAAATGCCGATAAACGCGAAGTCGAGCGGATTTTGGTAAATGTCGGGTTCGGTGGAAGGTTTTACGACAAACCAGAGGATGGTAAAAACCAGAATTTGACCTGTCAGCAAGGCAAAAAACAGGATTTGGAGCGAACGAACGTAGCCGGGATTGTTCGGGTTGAGTGTCATTTTTCGATTTTTTGAAGACAAAAATACAGGTTTGCCGATTTTTTGAAAATCAGCAAACCTGCTCGAATCGGGCTTTATTTTATCCTTTTCCCCTCTATTTCCTGCCCGGCCTGGTACAGTTTCATTTTGTTCACCACGCCTTTTTCATCGGGGTAAAACTCGATGTCGGCGTCCACGACTTTCAGGAAAAAACGGGTCGGCGTTTTGGCGAAAACCTCGAAGCGCTGCTGGCCTGTCGCCTGACAAAACAACTGCTTGCCCTCACGCGTCACGGCGATATTGAAGCCAGGCATCAGTTCGTATTCGCCCAGAAATTTGTCCAATTCAGCCTCCGTCAGTTGCAATTCTTTGGGGGCGGAGGGGAGCGGTTTGTCTGTTTTTGTCCACAAATTATCGGCAGCCGTGCGGTCGCTCACGATGGCTTTCACCACTTTTTTGCTGCCGCTTTCGCGTTGGAAAGTGATGCGTGCAAAAGATTCTTCGAAGAAAAACTGGTCGGGGCCGTAAGGGTTTATCTTGAATTTTTGCCCGCCGGTCCGCTGCGAATAGAGTTGGCCGCCTTCTGCCGTGACGATGCGCTGTTCTTTTTTGTCATTTTCATAAACGCCCACGTATTGCTCCAGGTCGCTGGTTTCCACTTTGGTAGAAGCGGGCTGGAAGGGCTTTCCGATGACTAAGGCCGCGAGTCGGGCGGTCAGGTTGCTGGGCGGTTCGCAGTCGCAGTTGGTCAAAATAGCGACACAAACGTCCTCATTCGGCAAATAAACGAGGTCGCTCAGGAAGCCGTGAATGCCGCCGCTATGCTCCACCGTCGGGCTGCCGAGCAGGTTGCCCATTTGCAGGCCGTAGCCGTAGTGTGTGTTGGTGCCGTCGGGCAGGGTGTAGGGCGTCGTCATTTTTTTCAGCGATTCGGGTTTCACCACTTTGCCGCTGTGCAGGGCTTTGGTCCAGGTGTACAGGTCTTCCACGGTCGAGAGTAGCGAGCCGGCGGCGTAAGGTTGCGTCATGCTCAGAAAGGCCGCGTTGAGGTAAGGACCGGCGGGGCCTGCCTGCGAGTAACCTGCTGCCCGGTTTTTGATGACTGGCTCCACGTCGCCATAGTAAGAGTTTTTCATGCCGAGCGGTTTGAAAATATGCTCGGTCACGTACTCGCCATAGGTTTGGCCGGATACTTTTTCGATAATATAGCCGAGCAGGATGTAGCCGGAGTTGTTGTATTGCCACTTCGCATCAGGGTCAAAATCCATCGGCTGGTTTTTGAAAAAATCAATCAACGCGCTGACAGTGAAATCTTTGCGATGCACTTCGGGCGTCCATTCTTTCATGTCCGTATAACTTTTGATGCCCGACGTGTGGGTGAGCAGATGTTCCACCGTGATTTTTTTTCCTTGTGTGGGATAGTCCGGGATGAACTTTGTCAACTCATCTTGCAGCGACAGTTTACCCTGCTCTACAAGTTGCATAATAGCCGCCCCGGTGAACTGTTTGCTCACCGACCCGATGCGAAACACATGGTCGGTTTTGAGCGGTACGCCGAGTTCGAGATTGGCCATGCCAAATGCTTTTTCATAAATTACCTGACCTTTTTTGGCGATCAATACCGCCGCGCCGGGGCCGTCGGGTTTGAAATTTTCCTGCAATAATTTATCGAATTCGAGTGTCAGGACTTGCGAAAACGCCGGCAAAACACCGGAAACGAACAGAACGGAAAGCAGCAAAGATTTGAATTTCATCATGTTTTAATTGATAGGTGAATGATTGGCAAAGAAGAGACTTTTATTTTTCACAGGTTTACACGGTCGTAGCGAAGGAGTTGACAAAACTCAATGTTCCCTCTGACTTGAGTCAAGAGCAGGGAAAAATGTTTCTCCGATTTTTGCAAAGAAAATATTCATTTCCCCCTTTTTCAACCTTTCAATCGAAATTATGCGAGCCATTTCCCTCTTCCGATGCAGCCTTTTGTTGTTCCTTTTTTCCAGTGCCTTGCAAGGACAAAGCGATAAAGCCTTGTTGCGAGAGTTGGCTGAAGAAAACAAAAAGTCCGTCGAGGCGCTGGCGCTTTATCCTTCCGAAACCCGGCTGGCAATTCTCGAAGCGTCGAAATATCCCGAAGTGTTGATTAAAATGAACAATGCGCGGCAAAAAACGGCTGCTGCGTTTCGCACCCTCATCGAGGATTTTCCCCGTTCCACGCAGGAGGTTTTTTACGAAATCACCCGCTATCCCGGCTTGTTGCAGGAGGTAGTGGAAAAGCAGGAATCGCCTGCCGCCGTCCGTGAGGCACTGAAACGCCTGCCTGAAAATCAGCGGGAGAATGCTTACGGCATAGTGCAAGATCAAATGCGCACGTTGCTCAAAATCAACGAACTCGACCGCACAGCCCGCGCTACCTTCGAAGATTTGATCACTGGATATCCCGCTGGCGCACAGGCGGCTTTTCGCCAGTTGGTCGCGTTGCCCGAAGTGCTGGAAATCCTGAACGAAGACCTGCGCTTCACGGTGCTGGTAGGCGATGTTTATCGCGCCGACCCGGCGTGGGTGATTCAAAAAACAGATTCGTTGAATCTTGCTGTCGCGCGAGCGCATGCCGGCGAGTTGGACGAATGGAAAAAATCCATCGAAAATGACCCGGAGGCGCAAAAAGAACTGGAAGCCGCGTCCCGCGAATATGCGTCGGAATTCGGCTACGATTCGGAGGATTACCCCGGCGATGACCTTTATTACGAGGACAACTATGTGCGCCGCACTACCGTCGTCGAATATTATTATCCCTGGTGGTTCGGTTACCCCTGGTGGTACCCCGCGCCTTGCTGGCAACCTTATCCCTGGTGGTACAATTGGGGTTTTTACCATCATCACGGCTTCGCCGTTGTGTACATGCCGTCGTGGCATTTTATGGACTGGTATTTTTATCATCCGCACCATCACTACCATTACAGCCATTTGTCGGCGCACTTTGTGAATCACTACTACGGGCATCGCCGCTCTGGCACGACTATTTCGACGGGGGTGGGCGCCTGGCGCGACCGCAACCGGGCAGTCATTTCCGACGAGTGGATGCGGGACAAAACCCGTTTGCCGGAACGAATGAAGGAATTTGGCCGATTTGAAGAAAGCCGGCAGGAATACAATGCACGCAATCCCCGCACCGCGGTGACACAAGAAGGTTTTTTGGAAAAAAATGCCCGAAAATATCCTGAACTGGAACGTTCGCGGGTGCAATCAACTGAAGAAATCAAACGCGAACGCGAGACTTCTCAAACACGGCCCTCCCAATGGGCGCCCCGAAAAGAGCCTGCACCCGCCGCACCTAAGACCGAACCGGCACAAAAGCCCAAAACGGAAAGACCGCCGAGAATCCAGCCGCCGACTGATACGAAGGAAAAACCCCAACGGCCTCCTGCTGAAAAACCGCGCACAGAACCGACAAAAGAACGCCCGGCAGAAGAAGCCAGGGATTATCACCGCCAAAAATGGGAAGAGGCCAAACGTACCGAGACCCAGCGCGAACGCCCGTCGGCGCCTGCTCCCAAATCACAGCCTCCAAAGAGCGCGCCGAGCACGAAAAAGGAGAGCGGGCGAAAAAACTGAACCGGGAAAGACGAGGCCATTTGAGTTTGGAAGACTCGAATGGCCTCCACATTTTCACCGCACAAACAACACCGAATTGACGTGACCGTCCCAGGTGGTTTCGGTGCGGGGATTGGCAGGATCGGTCATCCAGTTGCCGTCCACGATAAATTTGTAAAGATGTTTGCCGCCGACGAGCGGGATTTCAAGCGCCCAGCCGTCTTCGGTGCGCTGCATTTTGAGGGCTTTTTCGTCCCAGTTGTTGAAGTTTCCGGAAAGAATAACCTGCCGCGCATCATCGAAACCTCTCAGTTCGAAACGCACCTGTTTTGCCACGCGCAACACTGAATTGAGCGTACCGTACTGGTTTTTTCTTGTTTCCCGGTTGGCGCGGTCTTCCATCCACTCGCCGTCCACGATAAATTTGTACTCGTACACGCCGGGTTTGAGCGACATGTGCATTTCCCAGCCATCGGCCACACGTTTCATCGGGATGGCTTCTTCGTCCCAGTTGTTGAAAGTCCCGGTCAGAATGACTTTTTTGCTTTGTTTGTAGCCTTTGAGGGTGAAGACGACATTGCCTGTGTCGCCGGTAGGAGGAGTGGGTGCGTCCGGGTTTTTGACATTGTACCAGCCCAGCAAGCCTTGTTTTTTCAAAATGGAGTCGGCGGGCGTCCAGTAGGTTCCGTTGATGACAAATTTGAATTGCCAGTTCGGAGTGCCTTTGAGGTCTTTCACGTTTTTGCGAAGCCGGTAGCGAAATTGGTCCACTTGCTGCATTTTCCAGCCTTCGGCTGACCAGTTGTTGAAATCCCCGGAAACGGCCACTTCGAGAATATTGTAATCCAAAAAATCGGCTGCCGTGCTGTCCGCCGAACGCAGTGCAGCTTTATAGGCGCGCAGGTCGAATTCGAACACGACGTCATCGCCTTCAAAATAGTAGCGTCCGAATTTGCTTTGGGCGCTGTCTATCTGTGCGCCAGCCCAAAAGGCAAGGAACAGCAAAAGACAGGTTGCTGAAAATTTGAGTTGATTCATGGCCTTTCTTTGACGTAAAACGTGATGCGGCGTTTCCGGTAATTGATGCTCATGGGTCGTTGTTTCAGAAATTCGTAACCCAACATACCGTCCACGTCGGATTGATAGGCGGCATTTATTTCACTTAAATCGGTCAGCAGCGTCGCCATCGGTTTGATTTTGAAAGTGTCGAGCACAGCATTTTGCAAAACACCGCTTAGCACCTCGATGCTTTGGTTGCCCGTGCCCCGAAGTTTGACGCGCCGCCGGATTTCAAAATTGTCTTTCAAAAATCGTTTGCCCGAAGTAGTGCTCAGTAAATTTTGCTCGGCGCCCGAATCGAGCGCAAACTTTTTTTCCTGTTTGGAAGCGAATTTGAGCCAGATGATGGCCACGTGTTCCGATAATTCGACAGGAGCATTGCCTACGGGCTTGTATTCCCATCGCGGCAAAGCTTCCAGTTGGCCGCCGCTTTTATCCGTCCGAATCAACACCAGCAGCGAAGCCTCGTAGTCGAACAACACTTCAAAATCCTTAAAAACCGAGTAGCCAATCAGCCCGACGAGTTCCACTTTTTTGGCGTTTTCAATATGCCTGAAATCAATCAACTCGGCATCTACCTCGGTTGCCAGCAAATTATCGAGCCGAAAAGTATCCACGCGTGTCGCTCCCAACACCCGTACCCGCCCCGTGACGCCACCGGCCTCCTCGGAGGCAATCCTGTTCACATTGTCGAAATAGCGATAGTTGAGCAACAAGCCGCTGGCGCCTGTGTCGAAGAAAAAATTGCCTTCCACCGTGTCCACTTGCGCCCGCACTGTGATGAGTGTGCCCGTAAGGGTGAACGGGATGCGGATAATGTTGGGGCCTGCCCACTCGGATTCTGTCAGGATTAAATCCCAGTGCGGCCCGGCGTGGGCGGCAAAACCTCCGGCAGTCAATAGCAGTATTTGAAAAAAACGAACAAGGCGGCGACAAAGATTTGTTTTCATAGACGGCTCAAAGAACGTCAAAATTACCATCGTAGTTGATCGTCGTCATCTTCAAAAAGGAGGCGATGTGCCGAATTTTGTAAAAAAATAGAAGATGAAAAACGAACCTGTCACAAGCCTGATGACCCAAAATGTCGTCACCATCGAGCTCCGCGAACCGCTCGAAAAAGCCCAAACCCTCATGCAACAGCACCATATCCGCCACCTGCCGGTGGTCAAAAAAGGGAAATTGGTTGGTATGCTGAGCCTTACGGATTTGATGCGGCTGAGTTTTTCAGACAATTTCGGGGAAATGGAGGCCGACGCCGATGTGGCTATTTTCAGAATGCTCGGCATCCGGCACGTGATGAAAGCAAATCCCGAAACCATCGCGTCGTCGCAAACCATCCGCGAGGCTGCGGAAATACTTGCTCATCGCGAGTTTCACGCCTTGCCGGTAATGGAAGGCGACAACGTGGTCGGTATCGTTACCACGACCGATTTAATCCGGTATTTTTTGGAAAAAATGGAGTAGAAAAACGCCTTGCGATTTTTCAATGCCCGTCACCCGTCATCACCGGTTTCGTTTTTCGGTATGAAAGGTTGGAGGGCGCCATTTGTCAGGCATACATTGATAAAATACTTCCGAGTTGTAGCACACCTGGAATTCGTCCACTTCGCGATATCCTTCCGTATTTTTCAAGGTAAACTTGCGCAACTGGCCCTTGAAATTCCATTCGTTCATGGTGGCACCGTCTGTGTTTTCGTCCATGATCGGGGTGATTTCACGACCGTCATACGCCAGAAAATCCGAACCGATGCGCACAAGGTTGCCCTCTGTGATGGCCAACCGGCTGTCGTACACCATTTCAAACAAATCGAAATAGTCCTTTTGCTGAACGACGCTGTCAATCAACGTTTTTAAAGGAAAAATGGTCATCATCGGAAATGTAGTCTGATAACTCGCGCCCCAATCGAAGCCGTATCCGCCCAAGATGTAGGCGGTGTCTTTATCGGTCGTGTAACAATAATGCGCGGCTGAAAACTGGTCGGCTACGCCCGGTGGGAAATAACTGAGTGGCAATGCGAAGGTTTTATCAGCCTTCAAGTCGAGGATGAGCACATCGCAATTATAAATGCCTTCTTCGTCCGCATTTTCTGTATTTGTAAATTTACCACCTACGACAACTGTATAACCTTCCACGTCAAATATTGCCGCACCCTCCATCGGCGGGAGTTTCGTGCCCGGAAATTCATAAATCGCCAGTGAATCGGAGAAACAAACGAATTGTGCTTGGGCCGAAAAAATACCCGTTCCAATCAAGAGACAAGAAAATAGTATGCGCATCGCTGTGAGATTTTTGTGCGCACAAAAATTCAGTATTGGCCCTACAGGACAAATGATTTGAGTTAGGCTGGAGGTTGAGAGATGTCAGGTAAAACAAAAAGGCCCGCTGCGAAGCGAGCCTTTTGGGTGGAGGATAACGGAGTCGAACCGATGACCTCTTGCATGCCATGCAAGCGCTCTAGCCAGCTGAGCTAATCCCCCGTTGCTAAAAGCGGCGGCAAAGGTAAACGAACCTGTTTCAAAAAGGAAAAAATATTTAGGCTTGTTTTTTCTTTACCTGTATGGCTATCGCCACAATCGTTTTCCCGGTCTTTTTATCCGTGCCGCACCAGACGCCGTCTTTGGCAGAGCGTAATTTAGAAACACCCTGCTGTCTGACGCCATACTCCAATTCGTACTTTTTAGCCTGGCTACCCTCCAGATTTGCCGAAAAACCGATGATTCGTTGCCGCCCATTGGCGGTTCCCAAATACTCGCCTTCGGTCTTGTTCTCCAAAATACCAATGCCGGGGACGTTGATTTTGTACTTGATTTTCAATCCTTTCGTACTGGGTTTTAGCGTCAATTGGAGCCCAAGTATTTTTTTGGCAGGCGTAAAATCACCGGTCAAACCACCACCGGATTCAAGATTTTTTTCACCCACTGTTGCAAATTTAACCGTGCCCGTTACAGCCGGGACGTCCGATTGTTGTTTCGTTCCCAAAGCGTTTTCCACTGCGAGGCTCGCATCTACCCGCCCGTAACCATACCAAATACTGTGTCCTTTGGCGTCGTATTCGCCACCTGCCTCGTCAATCCGGCGACACGAACGACGCAGCAGTTCTTTCACTTCAGGTTGTGTGAGCGCAGGATTAACAGCGAGCATAAGAGCCACTGTGCCGGCAGCGCCAGGACACGCGCCCGATGTGCCGCCAAAAGAGTTGGTATAATCTGACGGGTCATACCCGTCTTTTTTCAAACGGTCGGTCGTGCGCAACCCCTCGCTCACAGGGGCAGGATGTTTGAAAGGTTTATAGCCAAAATCGCCACTGGGAAAGCAAACCCACAGCGCGTCGCCATAGTCGCTGTACACGCTTCGCCGGCCAGTGTCGTTGCAGGCCGCGACGGCGATGACGCCAGGATAACTCGCATAGCCGTCATTTTTTACATCTTCATTGCCATTGCCGGCGGCGAAAAGAATGACACAGCCTTTGCCGCCGCGTCCTTTTTTGAGCGCGTAATCTATGGCGAGGCGGGTACTGTCGGGGAGCATCGTCGTGCGGTTGTGGACAGGGTCGCCGGGGTTCCACCACTCACCGTCGGTAGGACCCCAGGAGCAGGAAATGACGTCGGCGCCTTTGTCGGCAGCCCACACGAAGGCATTCGCTTCGGCCATGCTACCCAAACCGCTGCGGAGCCGGATGGGCATGAGCAAAGCTTCCGGGGCGACGCCGGAAGCGCCGTCGTTGAGCCCGACAGCGCAAGCCATGCCCGCACACGCCGTACCGTGATTGTCGTCTTCGAGTTTCGGGTTAGGGTCGTGGCTGTTATCGGTCGCGTCGAAAGGATGGACGATACGTCCGGCAAATTCAGGGTGATTGGCATCCACGCCGTCGTCTATGACCGCGATAGTGACGCCTTTGCCGCGCGTGTGTTGCCAGGCTTTTTCGATGTTGACATGGGCATCCACCGTTTTTCCGCCGATAGTTGTTTTGGCCAAATGCCATTGCAAGGGATGAATGCCTTTGAAACGCCGCTCCTGAACGAGTTCGGGATGACAGAACTCGACTTCTTTTTCCTGCAATAATTTGTCGGCGATTTCAAAAACTTTCAATCCCGTGCCTTCTTCGGCCTCAACAAAATAGGAATTGGGCGCGAAGGGCAACTTGTTTTTGATTTTTAGCCGGTATTTTTTGATGATTTCAAGGCAGTCTTTTTCCGCGATCGCGTCTTTGAACTTGACAAAAAAGTTTTCGGTGTACAACATGACTTCGCCCGTGTCAGCATCTTGCAGGACGCGCCCGGCAAAACGGATATTGTCTTCCTGTTTGAGAGCTGTGCGTGTCTCGTCGCGCGCAGCAAGGACTTCTTTGGCGGATTCGAGTTCGCCTTCAATGGGCGTTATGCGGCGGACGGTGACGCCAGCCTCCGGAAAATTGGTCACTTCGGTCATTTGTGCAATAAGTGCCCTGCTCGCACGGCTGACCTGGGTGCTTTCCAAATCTTTGTTGCCTTTGGTGCGGATGGCAACCATATCAGGGCTTTCTACGAGTTTGATGGTTTTGCCGTTTTTACCTCCGAATTTGACCTTGTACATGGAAAAAGCGAGTGAAAATTGTGATAAAAATTGTTTTTCCGAATAACGGCGACTTGTCTTTGCGATTGCAAAAAGCAGGGAAAAAGAGTGTTTTTGTCAAAAAAATTCAATTGAGCACAACGCCCAGCAAAATCCCTAATCCGAACCCGATGCCGCCGCCAATAATTGTGCCCCAAAGACTTTTGGCTGTCCGCATTTTATTGCAGTCTTTGGCTAATTCGCGCGTCTCGTTCAGCTGCGCGTTGAGCCCGATGATGGAGCGATTGAGCAGGGCATTGGTGGAGTCGCAGAGGCCGATGTGGCGTTCGTGCACGGAGATAATGCTGCGCAATTTGAGGCTTTCCAGGGTGGAAAGGGTGTCGCGGTGGCTCAACAGGCGATTTTCTTCTTGCAAACTGACGGTGAGCCGGTCTTTCGCATTGAAGGTATTTACTGTGCTGCGAACACTTTCTTCGGGCAGGATGATGATGGGAAAACTGCTTTCGCGCAGCGAAAGTTTGGAGAAATCGGCCCCGGAACTGACCACAATGCCGCGCAACAAAGGCAGCGGACGGCCGCCGTCCATAAGTTGAAAGGAGTCGAGCGTTTGAGCGCCGGCAACGAGGGCTGTCAGGCCAAAAGTGGCCGAGAGAATTGTTTTCAAGAGGAGTTTCATGTCGTTTTATTTTAGAAATAGATGTTGAAAATCGTTCACTGAGAGGGCGGGTCGAATTCGACTTTGCGGTGGTTGAGTACGTCTTTGAGCGCTTCAATTTGCAACGCCAAATCTTCGTGCGCAGCCTGTACTTTACGACGGGCGCCTTGCAACTGTTTGGTATTGAGTTCTTTTTGCTGCAAGATGCTGTCCAGTTCGGTGTAGAGTTGGGCGGTTTCCTGCAACAAGGCCTGTTTGCGTTCGAGGTAGTTGCGGTTGGCTGCTTCGGTCTCGGCCATGATGCGTTTTTGCTCTTCGTGAATGGCTTTTAATTCGGCTTTCATGGCGCGTTGGCGATGAATTTCGCCGCCAACGAAAGCGCCCGCGAAAAGAAGCGACACGCACAGCGCGATAAAACTGATGGCATTTTGACTCATGTTGTTTTCAAATTTGAGGGTGAAAGATGTTGCTACGACGGTTTTTTCTTGCCCGAAATTGCTTTCCTGGGCGTGCGAACCGGAGCGCGGGCCGCACTTTCAAAAACGCTGTCAGGTTCAGGTTTCGTCAGGGCGCTGCCCGCGCTGACGACGGTTTGCGCCGGGGCGGGCGTCGTTTGGGTGACGACGGTCGTGGTCATGGGCGCTGCTACCGGTACCGGGCCTGCTGCGCGGATATTGATGAGTTTTTTCAGAATTTCGAACCAAAAAGTAGCGCCGAGCGAAATCGCCAGGGCTGTCGTGAGCCAACCCACCAATTTGTAAAGCCACCATCTGGCATCCGTCTGCGACCAATCGACTGTGGACCAGCCGAGACCGAGGGGCGATTCGAGAGCGGCAATGTTTTCATTGACCAGTGTTCCGACTTTTTTGCGCGCTTCGTCGAGATTGGGATATTCGGCAAGCGTGGCGGCTGGCGGCGGCTGGGTGTTGACGAAATTCGTAGCCGCCTTTTCCACCACCTCGCGCAAAGTCGCATTCACCGAAAGGTTGTGATAAATCATAGTGACGTCGGCGTTGAAAATGCAGGCGATAAACAAGCCGATGACAAACAGCCAGCGTTGCGAATTGCGTTTGTAGGCTCCCGAAGCGCGATCCATCACCTCGTTGAACCAGCCTTCCATTTTCAGTTTGAATGCGAGTGCATCGCCGCCCGATTGTTTGTAGAGAAACAGCAACACTTTTTTGAGCGGGCTGTTGTCCATCGAGTTGATTTTGGCCTCGACTTCTTGTTGCGAATCCAGTTCAAGTACGTCGAGCAAAACAGCGCTGAAAGTGGACGCATTGATGTACGAAGGCAGTGTCACTTTTTTCTTTCCGAAACGACCGGTACGTTCTTTAGAGCCGATGGAAAGCTGCTGAAAAAAAGGATGATTGACAAAATCCCGACCCGTTTCGCTGCCAATCATGTTTTGAATTGCGGCTACCAACTGACGACCTCGAAGCGATAAAAAACCCGCGACAAATTCCATCACGGTGGAAGCCAACAAGCTGAATAACAACATCACGAAGACAATGCCGATAACGATTTGCAACATGGCAAGCATAGAGCAGGCAGCGATTTTCGAATTTTTTAAAACAACTGGATTCGGGGTTAAAATTGCGCACTTCCTGCCAAATGTGAACAATAAAAAGCATTTATTCTTGGCTTAATTCTTGTCAATCGCGTTTGGCCAAACCCGAACACAGCGGAGAAATCCTCCGATGGCTGGCAATTCCATTACCTTTGTCCTTCTTCTCGAACGGACAACATTTGTAAAAATCAAAAACGAAAAATCTGTCCGAAAATCAATGGCTAAAAAACGTGTACTCGTCGCCGGCGCCGCCGGTTTCATTGGCTCGCATCTCTGCGACCGCTTCCTTGCCGAAGGCTACCAGGTCATCGGCATGGACAACCTGCTCACCGGCGACCTCGCCAACATCGAGCATCTTTTCAAGGAAAAAGACTTCGAATACTACCACCACGACATCACGAAGTTCGTCCACGTGCCAGGCAAACTGGACTATATCATGCACTTCGCCTCGCCCGCCAGCCCGATTGACTATTTGCAAATGCCGATTCAGACCTTGAAAGTAGGCGCGCATGGCACGCACAACCTGCTGGGCTTGGCAAAAGAAAAAGGCGCGCGCATCCTCGTCGCCTCTACTTCCGAAGTGTACGGCGACCCGCTCGTGCATCCGCAGGTCGAAGAATATTGGGGCAACGTGAACCCCGTCGGCCCGCGCGGCGTCTATGACGAGGCCAAACGTTTTCTCGAAGCCATCACGATGGCTTATCACAACTACCACGGCGTGGAGACGCGCATCGTACGGATTTTCAACACCTACGGCCCTCGTATGCGCGTGAACGACGGGCGTGTGTTGCCCGCGTTTTTCGCCCAGGCCATTCGCGGCGAAGGACTTACCATCTTCGGCGACGGCTCTCAAACCCGCTCTTTCTGCTACGTGGACGACCTCGTGGAAGGGATGTACCGCCTGCTCCTGAGCGACTACCACCTGCCGGTCAACATCGGCAACCCCTCGGAAATCACCGTGATGCAGTTCGCCCACGAAATCCTCGAACTCGTGCAGAATCCCAAAGCCTACATTGACTACCGCCCGCTTCCGGTGGACGATCCGAAACAACGCCGCCCCGACATCACGAAAGCCCGTGCCATCCTCGGCTGGGAGCCGAAATTCGACCGCGCCACAGGCTTAAAACTGACCTATGAATATTTCAAAAAAGTGGTGAAAGTGGAAGAGGCGGTGGCGCAGTAAGCAGCGGCAGTTGGCGGATTTTTCATAGTTTTGCCAAAAATATTGTAGTATGACAACTCTGAATCGCATCACTTTCGATGCCAACGTTATGGGCGGGAAGCCTTGCATTCGCGGCATGAGGGTTACAGTCGGCACCATTGTCGGCCTTTTGGCCAAAGGCCACGACATCGAGCGCGTGTTGGAAGCCTATCCTTATCTTGAGAAAGAAGACATTTATGCAGCACTTGCCTTTGCCGCATGGCGGGCGGAGGAACGAGAACTGCCTCTCAGCGCCGCATGAAAATCCTGATAGACATGAATCTTTCGCCGGAATGGGTACCCGTTCTGGAGGCAGAAGGCTGGACAGCGAAACATTGGAGTCACATTGGCAATCCAAAAGCCGAAGACAAGGAAATTTTGCCTGGGCTGCCACTAACGACTACATTGTTTTCACGCACGATCTTGACTTTGGAGCAATTTTGGCCGCCACAGGCGCTAATCGTCCAAGCGTTTTTCAAGTTCGTGTTCAAGATGTTTTGCCTGAATCAATTGCCTCTCATGTAATTACTGCTTTTGCCAAATTCCGCGAAGAACTTTTGAGTGGAGCAATTGTCACGCTCGATTTGAACCGCTCCAAAGTTCGCATCCTTCCAATTTGAGGCGATTAGAAATCCTATTTTTGGAAAAACGGGTTTTCTCGTTTTTAATGACTTTAACACGCAATGACGAATAAAACCCTCCTCATTACCGGCGGCGCAGGCTTCATCGGTTCCCACGTCGTCCGGCATTTTTTGCAAAAATACCCGACTTACAAAATCGTCAACCTCGACGCGCTCACTTATGCGGGCAATTTGGAAAACCTGCGCGACGTGGAGGCTTCGCCCAATTATTTTTTTGAAAAAGGCGACATCCGTGACGTGGCGTTTTTGAAAAATCTTTTTGAAAAACACCAGCCCGACGGCGTCATCCATCTCGCTGCCGAAAGTCACGTGGACCGCTCCATCACCAACCCGCTCGCTTTTGTCGAAACCAACGTGCTCGGCACGGTGACGCTGCTGGACGCTGCCCGCGATTGTTGGAAAAACAACTTTGAGGGAAAACGTTTTCACCACGTCAGCACCGACGAGGTGTACGGCTCTTTGGGCGAAGAAGGTTATTTCACCGAAGAAACCCGCTACGACCCGCGCTCGCCTTATTCGGCCTCGAAAGCCGCCAGCGACCACTTCGTGCGGGCTTATTTTCACACCTACCACTTGCCGGTCGTCCTCTCGAATTGCAGCAACAACTACGGTCCCTGTCATTTTCCCGAAAAACTTATCCCACTGGTTATCAACAACATTCGCCAGGGAAAACCGCTGCCCGTCTATGGCGACGGCAAGTACACCCGCGACTGGCTTTGGGTGAAAGACCACGCGGCGGCGATTGACGTGATTTTCCACAAAGGTCGCACAGGTGAGACGTACAACATTGGCGGCAACAACGAGTGGAAGAACATTGACCTCGTGCAAAAACTTTGCGACATTATGGACGAACTGCTCGGCAAACCCGTCGGTACGTCGCGCCAACTGATAACTTTCGTCAAAGACCGCCCCGGTCACGACCGTCGCTACGCCATAGACGCCTCCAAATTGAAAAATGAATTGGGCTGGGAGCCGACCGTGAAATCGGAGGAAGGTTTCCGCGAAACGGCGAAGTGGTATTTAGAAAACGAAGCGTGGCTCGCGCACGTCCTTTCGGGGGAATATCAGCGGTATTATGAGCAGCAATATCATTGAATATTGGTTATTGGGTTAGTTGGGGATTTGGTTATTTGTGGCATCTGGTGTCTAATAACCAAATCCCCGAACCAACAAATAACCAACCTCTTCAATACACCTTTTTGCCTTTTTTTAGCCAAATACCCCATGTGCGGCTGTAAGCGTGCACCTCCTGCGTCTGGCCTTTGTCGTTGAAAACAGGATGGCCCTGATTGACCCATTCGAAGATGCCGCCATAGAGGTTCGACACGTTTTTGTAGCCGGCGGCCAAAAGTTTTTCCGCAATTTTCTCGCTGCGATAGCCGACGGAGCAATAAATGACGATGCGTTTATCCTTCTGAATTTCAGGGAGTTTTTTCAAATCAAAATTATCGTAACCGACTTCGACAGCACTTCGAATGTGGCTCACGGCAAACTCTCTCGGTTCGCGGGCATCGAGAAAAAGAATGTTGGCGGAGTCACGCGCCGCTTCTTGCACCTGAATTTCCGGGACAGAATGGCTCAACAGGTTTTTGAGCATAGCGCGATATGACGCGCTTTTCACTTGTCCGCACAGCGAACATGCGGTCAACAGCGAAATGCCAAGCAATACAAATTTTATTTTCGGAAAAAACATGGCAGCAATAGTGTTTGAAACACACTGCAAAATTGGCGGAAAAAAGCCGGAAAAGGAAGGAGAGCGGCTGAAAGAGAGAATTCCGCACCCGGCGCGACGTCCAAAACGCCGCGCCAAGTGCCAAACCGAGATTATATGCGGGAGCCCTCGTTTAAAAAAAATCCTACTGCCAGAAGGGAAGCAGTAGGAAAATCAAAACATACTATGAGAAAACTTGGCACAAGATAAAATCATGGCGTTCGGTATGTCAAAAACCATTTAGGAAACGGCAGAAATAAAAAAGGAACGGCAGAGACATGAGCGGTTTTCGGTATGCAGTGGCAATTAGCGGCAAAAATAATCCTGCTGAGTGCCACTGCTTTTGCTCGCTGAATTTATTATCCCAAAAACAAAGCCGCGATGGATTTGTGTTCTACCGTGTTGCGGATGGCACGGGAGAACAGTTTGGCTGTCGAGAGCACTTTTATCTTGGGCGACTGCCGACGCAACGGAACCGTGTCGCACACAATGAGTTCGGTCAGTTGCGAATTTTCCACATTTTCATAAGCCTTTCCTGACAAAACCGGGTGTGTGCAAATGGCGCGCACGGATTTGGCGCCTTTTTCTATAAGGGCGTCGGCGGCTTTGCAAAGCGTCCCGGCGGTGTCCACAAGGTCGTCCACAAGGATGACGTCGGCGCCTTTTACATCTCCGATGACGGTCATGGCGGCTACTTCGTTGGCTTTCGTGCGATATTTGTCGCAGATAACCAACTCTCTTCCAAAGTGTTTGGCATAAACGCGCGCCCGTTTGACGCCGCCCACATCAGGGCTGGCGAAAATCGTTGTCGAAAGGTCTTGCTCTGCCAGGTAGGGCATGTAAATCGCCTCGGAACGCAAGTGATCCACCGGAATATCGAAAAACCCTTGCACCTGATCGGCGTGAAAATCCATCGTCATGATGCGGTTGGCGCCGGCTGCAGTGAGCATGTTGGCCATAAGTTTGGCGCTGATGGGGACGCGGGGTTTGTCTTTGCGATCCTGGCGGGCGTAGCCGAAGTAGGGTATCACGGCAGTGATGTAGCCCGCCGAAGCACGTTTGGCTGTGTCAATCCAGAGCAGGAGTTCTACCAGGTTGTCGTGGGGTTGGCAGGTGCTTTGAATGAAAAATGTGAAAGAACCGCGCACACTTTCGTTGATAATGGTCTGCATTTCGCCGTCGCTGAAACGGGCGAGCGTTTTGTCGCCAAGCGGAGCGTCGAAATGGAAAGCGATTTCTTTGGCTAATTCGTGGGAGGCTGAGCAAGAAAATAGTTTTACTTCGGGCATGACGGAGCCGGAGTCAGGTTCGGGTTTGTGAGAAAAATATGAAGGAAGCAACAGTCGGAAACTTTGCGCAAAGGTAAAGAAAAAGGGGTTAACGGGTTTCGGGCTGACGGGTTAACGGGAAAAAATTTGAAGCAGCGTTCAAAACCTGTTAACCCGTTAACCCGAAACCCGTTCACCTTTTCAATTACTTTTGCGCAAAAATCCAGTAGTTTCATGCGCTTTTGTACCGGTTTTGGGATTTTATGCCTGTCGTTTCTGGTCGCCTGCAAAAAGGACGACCGGCGCGATATCCGCGATTTTTACTTTCCGGTGGAAGATTTGCGGAGAGGCCAGGTGTACGAGTACGACCTCGCGCAGGGAGATTCGTCGTCGCCCGAATACTGGTATTTCCGGACTTTTCAGCGGGACAGCGGCGTGTTTTTGGCGGGCACTTATTATGACAGCCGCTTTCAGATTGGTCAAATTATTCGGCAAAAAGTTTCGGAGGAGGGCATTTTTGCCCGTGAATACTCGATTTATGACCCTGATTTTGAAACAGGAAAACAAATTCAAACGACTGCCATCGTCGAATCGCCCGAAGTGTACCCGTTTCGGGTGCAGGATTCGGTCGGCGTGTCGGTTTTTAGCCTTCATTACCAGCCGGCGACCGATCCTTCCACGACGATTTATCTCACACGGAAGCGTCTTTTTCTCGGCGATGCGCCGGATTTCGAGTTTCAGGGCGACACGTATCCCTGTGTTCGTTTCGGATTGCTCGAATCTGTTGGCACTAAAAAAGGCGGCGACGACCTCTTGAAAGGGCGTGGCGAGGAGTGGTACGCTAAAGGGCTGGGGCTGGTTTATTACAAAAAAACCTTTGGCGCCAAAAAAAGCCGGGTCGAATTCGCCTACCGCCTGAAAGACGTTTTCCCGATGTCGGAATTGGAAAAAAAAGCGGCGGCTTATTTTGGGGAATAATTTACCCCAGCGCCTTCAACGCCAACTTTATCAAATCCTCCACTTTCCCGACTGAAGCGGTGTCTTTCAGCACCTGGTTGAGGGCTTTTTGGACGGCTATCCGGTTGAATCCCAGAGCGATAAGTGCAGACAAGGCTTCTTCGCGTACGGCATTGTCAACCGCAGGCAACAGCACAGGCGATCCATCAGACGCGTCTTTGGTGACTTTGTTTTTCAGGTCGAGGATGATTTGTTTGGCCGTTTTTACGCCGATACCTTTCACACGCTGGAGCACGTGCGCCTGCTCGCCGATGATAGCGGCGCGCACCTCGTCCACCGTCATGGAAGAAAGAATGAGTTGCGCCGTCGTAGCCCCCACGCCTGTGACGCCGATGAGTTGGACAAACATGCCGCGCTCCACTTGTGTGGCAAAACCGTAGAGCGTGTGCGCGTCTTCCTTGACGATGAGATGGGTGTAAATCGTCGTTCGTTCCAGCCCCTGAATGGCCGTATAAGTGCTGAGCGGAATGTTCACATGAAAGCCTATTCCGTTGACTTCCAACGTGATAAAGGCCGGGCTGCGAAAGGTGATTTCTCCTTTTAGGTAAGCGTACATGGGGCGAAGTTAGCAAAGGGGGCCCAATTACCGGGGTTCGTTTACCCGCCTTCCTGTTTTTTGCAAACCTGCCGCCGTCAAAATGCCAGTCACGCGTTCTTTTTCGGTGCGGCTGGCATTCAGGAACACGAGGGTGGAGGGCTTCACTCCATACTCCCTGGCAGGGCTGTTGCAAAATTCAGGACGACGACTCATGTTGAAATTGTTCAATCCCGAATGAACTTCTTCACCACTTCCATGTGGTGCAGTCGGATGCGAATCAGGTAAACGCCGGGCGGCCAAGCGGATGTGTTCAAGGTTGCTTTTCCGCCTGAAAAAGAAGATTCTGTTATCTTATTTCCTTGTAAATCAAATGTTTCTGCAAACCAGAATGCCTCGCCAGGGCACTCAAGGGTGAGGTCACCCGCCGATGGATTTGGGTAAAGGCGCACCGCTTCAGCCGCCGTCGGGGCGTTCAGACTGCTTACCGTCTCACAGGGCGTACAGCCGGCATCCGAATAGCAGATCAATTGGGCGCCGCTTTCAAAATACTCCCAGCGGGGGATCAGCCCGTGGGTAGAGCCTATGCCTTCGATCAGGTAGGGTGGCGTTAATATGCCGTTGCTGAAATTCAACAAGTACCGGTTTCGCGCCTTCCCGCAAATTTCCACTGTGTCGATCTGTTGGACTGTGACCACTTCTGTATCACCACACACTTGGATGGTGTCTCCTGTGTTCATGTTGAAATCGTATAAAAGCGTCTCGCTGGACTGATTCGGCGCAACGAGCATGACTTCCCTGTTGTTCGTTTCCCGCAGTGCGCCTGCGTAAGAGGAATAATAATATTTGGGACTCATGTTGCCATACTGAAGGTAGCCTGATATTATGATCTTGACGTAGAGTGTCGAGTTGATGATCGTATCTCCGCCGGTTGTATACTGGTATTCTTCCGTGTACACGCCTTGCGAACCGCCGCCTGCAGTGCCATCGTAATACGATTCTCTCCAGATGCCGCTGCCAAATTCGAAGGGAACGTAGGAGACCTGCGCAGACAAGGGCGCCGCGAGGCAAAGAGCTAAAAAAAGTGTTGTGTATTTCATGATCAGTGGGTGTTGGTTTTCAATAGAAAACCAAAAATAAAGAACCCCTGCTGGTCTGGCAAGGTCGGTAGGGGTGAATGTGGAGTTTGTGACAAGATTATCTTTTCGGTTGCCGGTGCGCTCCTTCCTTGACGATGAGGTGGGGGTAAATCGTCGTTCGTGCGGTGTAAGTGCTGAGCGGAATGTTCACATGAAAGCCTATTCCGTTGACTTCCAGCGTGATAAAGGCCGGGCTGCGAAAGGTGATTTCTCCTTTCAGGTAAGTGTACATGGGGCGAGGCTATGGAAAAAGAAAAGCGGTCGGGCATCTCGCCCGACCGCTTCGTATTTTTCTGACAAATGCGTTACGCTCTCGGAATCTGCGAGCGCACCACACCCACCACTTTTTGTTTTTTGCCTTTCGGCTGCTCGTCGTTTTCTTTCGCTTTCTCTGTTCTTTTCAGTCCAATCGCCAGTTCCAACACCTCTTCCATTCTGTCCACGTAGTTGAATTTTAACCCCTGGATGTACTCTTGCTCGATTTCCTCGACGTGTTTTTTGTTGTCTTTGCACAAAATCACCTCTTTGATGCCGGCGCGTTTGGCAGCAAGAATTTTTTCCTTGATACCGCCGACGGGAAGCACTTTGCCGCGCAGGGTAATTTCGCCTGTCATCGCCAAAAACGGCTTTAAGGCTTTGCCTGTGAAGGCTGACGTAATGGCAGACAACATGGTGACGCCGGCAGAGGGGCCGTCTTTCGGAATGGCGCCTTCAGGGATGTGAATGTGGATGTCCGTTTTGTCAAATGCTTCAGCGTCAATGCCCAACTGTTCGGTGTGGGCTTTGATGTAACTGAGCGCCGTGCCCGCACTTTCTTTCATCACATCGCCGAGATTGCCTGTCAGTTGCAGGCGACCTCCGCCTTTGTTGAGGCTGACTTCGATGAAAAGGATCTCGCCGCCTACCTGTGTCCATGCCAGGCCGATGGCGACGCCCGGCGCCTGGGCTTCCTGGTATACTTCCGCGTCGAACTTGGTGGGGCCGAGGATGGCGTGCAGGTGTTCGGGTTTTACAGAAGCTTCATAAGGCTCATCCATCGCTACATTTTTAGCGACGTGACGCATGACGGAGCCGATTTCGCGGCTGAGGCTACGCACACCGCTTTCGGCAGTGTAGCTCTGGATGATTTTTACCAACGTTTTGTCGCTGACTTTCACCTGTGCGGGTTTCAATCCGTGCTCTTTTCGCTGGTGCGGAATGAGGTGGCGTTTGGCGATTTCGACTTTTTCCTCCAGCGAATAGCCCGCAATTTCGATGATTTCCATGCGGTCCAAGAGCGCCGGCTGGATGGTCGCTAGCGAGTTGGCGGTGGCGATAAACAAGACCTTTGAGAGGTCGTATTCGAGTTCGAGATAGTTGTCGTAGAATGTCGTATTCTGCTCCGGGTCAAGCACTTCGAGCAGGGCAGAAGATGGGTCGCCCCGGAAATCCTTGCCGACTTTGTCTATTTCATCGAGGATAAAAACGGGATTTCCCGACTTGGTTTTTTTCAAAGACTGCACGATGCGGCCTGGCATGGCGCCAATGTAAGTCTTGCGGTGGCCGCGAATTTCGGCTTCGTCGTGCAAGCCGCCGAGGCTCATGCGGATGTATTTGCGCTTCAAGGCGCGGGCGATGCTGTTGCCCAGCGATGTTTTGCCGACGCCAGGCGGGCCGACGAGGCAAAGAATCGGGGCTTTCATGTCGCCTTTCAACTTCAAAACGGCGAGGTGCTCGAGGATACGCTCTTTCACTTTTTTAAGGCCGTAGTGGTCTTTGTCGAGTACGTCTTTCACCCGTTTGAGGTCAAAATTGTCCTTTGTGAAATCCATCCACGGCAAGTCAAGCAGGGTCTCGCAGTAGTTGAGGCCAATGGCGTATTCTGCCACTTGAGGATTCACCCGGCGAAGTTTGTTGATTTCGCGGTGGAAGGTTTCCTGCACGTTTTTGGGCCATTTTTTCTTGGCCGCCTTGCGGAGCAATTCGTTGATTTCTTCTTCCTGCGGGTTTTGACCGAGTTCTTCCTGGATGGTTTTGAGCTGCTGGCTGAGGAAGTAATCGCGCTGTTGTTTCTCGATGTCGGTGCGGACTTTGGTCTCGATCTGATCTTTCAATTCGAGCAGCTGCAACTCCGCATCCATGTGCTGGAGAATGGCGCTGGCCTTATCTTTCAGGTTATTAATTTCGAGAATTTCCTGTTTTTCGTTGACCTTGATACCGAGGTTGGAAGCGATGAAATTGAGCAAAAAATTGTCATTATTGATGTTTTTCAACATGACAACTGCCTCCGAGGGGATTTGCGGCGACAACTCGATAATCTGCCGGGCTGCATCGCGGACGCTGCTGATGAGGGCTCTGAACTCGAGTTTGTTTTTCGGCTGTTCGTATTCCAAAGTACTGACCCGGCCAATCATGTAGGGGTCTTCACTCACCATTTCATCGAGGTAAAAACGCTTGCGGCCCTGCAAAATAGCAGTCGTAGAGCCATCGGGCATTTTCAACAGTTTGAGGATGCGGGCGATGGTACCGACGCGGTAAAGGTCGCGCGTGGAGGGATTTTCAATTTTCACGTCTTTTTGAGAAAGCACGCCGATGTAGCGGTTTTCCTCGTAGGCGCGCTGTACGGCGCGAATGCTTTTGTCGCGACCGACCGTAATAGGGGTGACGATGCCGGGATACAGCACCGTATTTTTCAAGGGCAGGACGGGGAGTGTTTCAGGAAAAACTTCGCCTTGTTTCGCCTCGTCGTCATCTTCCAATGAAAAAAGAGGTACAAAGTCGGGCTCGTCGTCCGACTGTTGGGACATTAACCAGTTATCAAACATGCTCATACTATAAAACGTGGACGGCCAGGAGTTGAAAGATTAGGGTGAAGATAAAAACGCAAACTTTCAGGATTTGGCCGAAAGAATGTGGATAAAAAATGACTTGTGTCAAACTGACAGCAAAAGTGCTGTTATTGTTGTCCACTACCAATAGTCAAATAATTTGCCATCCGAAAAATAAGGTGTTTTTGGCAGGAGCGGACAAAAAGAGGGCGACAAAAAGACAGGCAGGCATTTCGCCTCACCCTGTCAAAAGCAGAGCGGCTGCCCCGTACAGGGCAGCCGCTCTTTTGTTTGATAAAACCAAAATGCTTACTGGGTATCCCAGAACAGACGATTGGTGACAACATCGTTGACCCCGTCGTTTGTGGAAGAGCGCCAGTTGGTGGCGTTCAGCGTTTGCTCCTGCACCGGGTAGGTGTAGCGCTTCGGAATATCATTGTAAGTCAGACCGTCCGGCACGTTGAGCGTGGGCGCATCGAGGCGACGCCATTCTGTCCAGCCTTCGAAACCCCGGTTGTAGAGTGCGATCCATTTCTGGTTGCCGATCTTCGTCCTCCAGTCGCCGGGAGCAGTGGCGTAGGCTACGTCCGGGTTGGCGAGGTAAGTGTCGGCATCGGTAGTGGAGCCGCCCCAGTATTCGATGGAGGCGCGGATGGCGGCTTCGTAGTGCTCGGCTGCCGTACCGCCCACACTGAAACCTCTTTCTACTGCTTCGGCAAGGAGGAAGCGCACTTCGGCGTAGTCCATGAACAGCGCTTCGTTGTCAGGAGCCGTGATTCGGTCTGACGGTTTGGAATAGGTCGCGTAGTTGTTGCTGGCCGCATAAATACCACCCGAATAACCACCGTCAGCGTCGGTTGTGAAATACAGCGGTATGCGCGGATCGCTCAGGTTTTTCATGAAATCCACGATCGTGTTGGCTGCCACGAAGTCTTTACGACCGCTTTGTACCAAATCTACCCAAACGGGGTTGGTATTCGGCGGGCCGGAGAGGTAGTGGAAAGCGACATTTTCAGCATTGGACGCGATGACGTTTGGCGCAGCTTGTTCTACCAGGTTTTTCGCTTTGTTGGCATCTACGTCGGCCAGCATCATGCCGAGGTAGAGTTTGAGTGTGTTGGCAAATTTTTTCCAACCAGCCATGTCGCCGCCGTACAGAAGGTCGTTGGCATCGAAGCCGCCGGCATTTTCATCAATGCTGGAAATGGCACGGTCGAGCCGGTCGGCGAGGTCGTTATAAATTTCCTGGCCGTCGTCGTACTTCGGGTAGATGTTGTTGATGTCCAGCGCCTCCGTGTAAGGAATGTCGCCAAAGGTATTGACGAGTACCATGTAGGCGTACACGTTCAGGATTTCGGCGCACGCGTTTTGGTTGTCTTTTACTTCCATCGAAACGAAGGCTGGATCCTGTGCGGGAATCAGGCGCTGACATTCTTTCAGGTTGTTGAGAACGTTCGGATAAATGGTGTTCCAAAAGTTCTGCGGAATGTTGCGGGTTGCCAGGTCGTAGTTGGCTTCGTCGGTGTAAGTGGTTTCTGTCCAGTATTGGGACAAAAGCCGGAAAATCCCTACGTTCACATTGGGCGTTGTCATCACGTCAATCAATTCTTTTTGAGCGTAGGAGAACAACGGCCCGGGCGGTACTTCGGCGGGATTTTTCTTATCCACGTTCAAATCGCCGAAGTCTTTGTCGCAGGAGTTCGCAACGATGGCGAACAAGAGCAGAAAAAGTATTTTTTTCATGTTTATTCTTTTTAGAATTTAGCATTAAGGTTCACACCGAACGTGCGAACGCTCGGATAAGCGCCGCCCTGGTAGCCTTGTACGTTGCCGGAAGAAATGCCTTCTTCGGGGTCGGCGTAAGGCAGGTTTTTGCTGATAATCCACGGGTTGCGGGCATAAACGCCCAAAGCGAGACCGCGAATACCCTTACCAAACCAACGATTGGGCAAATCCCAGGTCAGGTTGACCTCTCTGAGTTTGACGAAGCTGGCGTCGTAAATGAAACCGGCAGCCGGAATGCGCGCATAGCCGTAGGAGCCAAAGTTGGTGGCGCTGACGCGGGTAGCATTTTCCGTACCGTCAGATTTCACACCTTCCATGATGATGCCGCCGCCGTCGGCGATAGGCGAGCGAAGCGGATTGCCCAGGTCGTTGTTGCCGGCTGTTTCGGGATAAAGGCCCGTAGCCATGCCGTAGTAGAGGTCGAGCGAGAACAGGTCGCCGCCCTGGCGCACGTCAATGAGGAAGCCGAGCGATACGTTTTTGAAACGCAGGGTGTTGGACACACCGCCTATCCAGTCGGGGTTCACGTTGCCAATAATTTCGCTGGAGGTTGTGCTGAACAGGTAACGACCGTTGTCGCCTACGGTGCGGCGACCGTTGGTGTACACGAAGTTGCTGCCGCGAATCGTGCCGTAGGGCTCACCGACGGCTGCATTGATGCTCACGCCACCCTGGAACGAAGCCAGTTGGAGGTTTTGCAATTCGCCGCCGAGGCTCAGGACTTTGTTGCGGTTCATGGACCAGTTGAACTCTACGCGCCAGCTCCAGTTGGAAGTGTTGACAGGGCGGAAGAAAATGGATGCTTCCACACCTTTATTTTCAACTTCACCGGCGTTGATGTATTTAGCGGCAAAACCCGTAGCACGCGAAACAGCGGCGGGATAAATCTGGTCAACTGTGTTGGTTTTGTAAGCCGTCACATCGAAACCAATTTTGTCATCCCAGAAACGCATTTCCAAACCTGCTTCCAAACCTTTGGTGCGTTCCGGCTTCAGGTCAGGATTGTTTTTTGTTGTAGGAAGGAAAGCGAGCGAAGCATCGCCGTAAACGGCGTCGAGGCGATAGTTGTCAATTACGACGAGCGGAGGTGCGGCATTGCCTACTTCTGCATAGTTGAAACGCAATTTACCGAAGGTAATGCCCGAACGATTTTCGCCGAGCCATTCGGAGAAGACGATGCCCAACGAAGCCGACGGGTAATAATAGGCGTTGTTGTCAACGGGCAACGAAGACGCCTGGTCGCGGCGGATAGTGAGGTCGAGAATAGCCCAGCGATCCCACACGAAACCAACTTTGCCATAAACGCCATCCACCTGCAATTGGCTGAATGCTTCCACCGGGGCAAGCAAAGAGCTCACAGAGTTGGACAGGGAGTACAGGCGCGGAATAGCCAGACCGCCGTTGGTGGAGGCGCGAATGGAGCTAATGTCCGTTTTGCGAATGTTGACACCCGCCAAGGCATCGAATTTCAGACGGTCAGTGATGTTCTGCTGCGGAATTTCCAGGAAGCCGTCGTAGTTCAATTCGCGGAAATTGCGGTTGAAACGGGAATAACGTGACAGGTCAATACTACCCACCGCATTGCGCTCTTCCTGAATTTCGTCGTATTGATCGAGCGAAACGCGACCGGTCGCACTCAGCCAATTTGTCAGTTTGTATGTCAAACCGACGTAGCCAAAATAGCGATTACGGTTATCGTTCGAGAAATTTTCAAACCGCGTCCAGTAGGGGTTGTCCCAATAAATTGGCACTGTTACATCGGGATCTACCCAGTTCCAGGTGACGTTTTGCTTCCTTCTTTCATAGGCGGCGCGTTGCTCTTGAATATCTACGTTGACGGGCCACCACTGGCGGAAATTGGTCATCAGGTTTTCGGCGTCATAACCGCTGCCATAGCGTCCGAGCCCCTCGGTATTAGTGTAGTTGACAGAAGCGAACAGGTTGAGCCGGTCGGTCATGTTAAAACCTGCGCCGAAGTTGATCATGTTTTTGTCAATCTGACTGTTCGGCATGATACCTTCGTCGCGGTTGCGCGTGTAGCCAAGTTTGAAATAACCTTTGTCGTTCGTACCATCTACCGTGAAGCCGTAGTTGGTGCCGAAAGCTGTTTCAAAGAGACTACCCGGATCGTTGGAAGCTGCTACCCAGGGGCGAGGTTTGCCAAAGTTAGGAGAAAGCGGGTCAAAAGCATCCCACTGATACACCAATTGGTTTGGATCGAACGGCGCGCCGTAGGAAGCATCTTCGCTGGTTGGCGAAACGAGGTCTTCCGTGCCGTCGCCGTCAATGTCGCGAAACAGGAAGTAGCCGGAAGGGTCTTCGTAATAGCGACCGTAACCCTGTCCATACTGCTTTTGATACTCGACAAAGGTGGATTTGTCATAAATGCCGAAGTTCACACCTGCATTGACGGATACGCCGATACCCCGGTGCTTGCTGCCTTTTTTGGTCGTGATCATCACCACGCCGTTGGCGGCGCGAGAGCCGTAGAGCGCCGTAGCCGCAGCGCCTTTGAGCACCGTCAGCGACTCGATGTCGTCGGCGTTGATGTCGGCAGCGGCGTTGCCATAGTCGTAGCCGCCGCGGCCGGTACGCTGGTCGCCGGTATTGGTGTTCGAGTTGTCAATCGGCACACCGTCAATGACAAAGAGCACCTGGTTGTCATTGGTAAAAGATTTGTTTCCGCGCAGAATAATGTTGGAAGACGCGCCGAGCGAGTTGTTGCGGCGAATTTCCAGACCAGCCACTTTGCCACCCAGTGAGTTGACAATATTGCTGTTGCGGACGTTTGCAACGTCGCTGCCCTCTACTTTTTGCGCAGAATAGGGCAACTCGTTTTTGTAGCGGGAAACGCCGAGTGCAGTCACGACGGTTTCGCCCAGTTGAATGCCGGAGACCAGCACGACGTCCACCACATTGGAGGCGCCCAATGTGATTTCCTGCGTAGCAAAACCGGTGTAACTGAAAACAAGCGTGGTCGCTTCGGCAGGAACTCTGAGGACATATTGTCCATTCACGTCGGTGACAGTTCCTGCGCTGGCGTCTTTGGCGCGGACAGTAGCGCCGATAAGAGGTTCGCCATCGTCACCGGTGACAGTACCGGTGATGGCTCGCTGAGCAAGCGCAATGCTTACGACAGCGAGTACCAACCCAAAGGTTGTTAGTAATCGCTTCATACTGAAAGTGAGATTTGGTGAAAAAATGTATTAAAATGACGAGCTAAAGGTAGCGAACAGGGTATTGAGATTCGCCCTTTTGGGCAGGAAAAAATTTATGAAAAATTAAAACAGGCGCACTTTTATACTGTGCTTGCAGGAAAAAGCATGCGTGCTGCTTCAAAATGCAACACAAAGCAGTTGCAACGTGCAGCATCAAGTGAGGCGGCTTCGTCGCCGCTGCGTGATGATCACTTGAACTCGTAGTACTTGACCCATTCCCGCACTTGCCGACTCTTGTCATCGACGAGTACGATAACCTGCTTTTCCCTGCAAACATCCAGATGGCCCCGGCTGGTAGCGACTGCGTTGAGGCTCAGGCCGGTGGTCGCCAATTCTCTGCGAATTCGTTGTAAACTTATCCTGTTCTGGCCGTTTACCCGAAATGTTATCAGGTCTGAAGTTTTGTTCGGCACGGTGCTTACCTCTATCTGAGTGGCATTGTCGAGCATGGCCCAGGCGCCTGTAACCGGACGATGCACTTTGACTTCATCTACGAGGTTATCAGTGTCGGATATTATCTGGCAAGGCGTATTTGAGCTTGTAACGGGGGTTTTCCCTGCCAAAACACTTGCGTTGTAGTTGGCTGTGAAGCCAACGAAGTTGTCAGAACTGGCTTTTAATTCGTCGAACATCGCAAAGGATTCCGTGCGATGATTGTAGGCATAGGCCAATGCCAGCGCCAGTTTTACTTTTCCTTGCTCGGCGGCAGAGAGACCGAGCAGTTTTGATTTTTTGACCACTTCCCGGCGTTCGCAATATTCGATGGCTTCGGCGGCTTTGGCATTGAGCACGAGTGCGCAAACGTAGTTAACGTCGGCTGGCAAACACTCGTCGTCCATTTTGGAGGCCTGGGCAAAATATTCAGCGGCTCTGGCGAGCAGGGTGCCGCGTTGGAGCCACTGTTCGGGTGTGAGGTCGCCGGGGCCCCGGTCGGCTTTCGGTTTTTTCAAGCGCGTTTCAAAGTCGAGTTCGAGGGGAAAAATGTAGGGGTCCACGTTTTTTTCCGAAATATTTATCGCCTGCAGGACGAGGTTGACTCCTATGTTGTTGTACACTTCTCGCCCTTTGTAGCGGGATTCCACGTATCGAAAACAGGCTGCTGCCAGGTCGTACTGACCAATCACGGAGAGATAGCAGCCCGTTTCGTACATCCTGACTAATTCGGTGACGATGAGGCGTACTTCCCTGGCGCTTTGTTTGCGTTCTTCCAACGAAGGGTAGCCAGGCAGTTCTTTCCCTTTCAAATCGTAGGCAACGTATATGCCCTCTATGATGTAGAGCAATAAGTCCATCGAGTTGTACCCCGCCAGCCAGGTATTAAAAAGTCCCTGAATGTCAGCGTCTTTTTCGGCATCAATATCCGCCCCGTTTTCTTTGTCGTATGCTAAAAAACTGCCTTGTCGCGGATTCATCTGGAAAGCGTGCGCCATCTCGTGGCCAATGATAAAAGCCAATGCCGAAAGGGAATCTTTACCAAAAACACGGCATACCTCGAAGGCTTTCACCCCAACCTCGATCGTGTTGGTGCGGCGGATGTATTGCGCCGCTTTGCGTTCATCAGAAATGACTTCGATGGAGGGTTTGGGGTAAATTTTATTGCCATTGGCAAGGTAAAGTTTGTTCAGAACCGATTCGGCAGTGGCTTTGGGCGACGTTTGGGCGGCAAGTGTTTGCAAAAAAAATGCTGCCACAAGGAGGACTATGGCACGGGGGGACATTTGGCAGTGGTTTTTTTAATTGAAACTGAGGTGGCTAAGGTAGAATGAGAATTCCAATTTTCTCATTTCTACAAATATTTTGTTAGGCAAAAAACCTCCTCAAACAACTCCAACTCCTCAAACCCCGATTCAATTCCACCTCGGTTTGCCGATCAGGATAAACAAAAGGAACAGCAAATACAAAAATCCCGGTACGGCAAGGATGCACAAAACGCCTTTGGCAAGGCCAAGCCGCTCGATTGATTTGAGCCAAAGGCTGCCGAACAAAATGGCGGCGACGCCAGCCAAAAGCAGCATCCAAATGCCGATGTTGCGGGATGACACCGAGCCGTCGGCGAGACCGACGAAGAAAAAATAAAGCACGACGAGTGCGACGATGGCGTCAAAGCCCCAAAGAATCCAGAAGAAAGTCATGGTTTGGTTGTTGGTTTTTGGTTGTTTGTTCTTGGTTGAAAAACGGGTGTGCAAGGTTAAGACTTTTTTGCCACAAGCAGGTAGTAGTTGAAAATTGCCTCCTTTTTTAGCAAAACTTCTTTCTTGATTTGAAAACCATGTGCGGTCAGCATGGCGCGGTATTCCTCTACATCGAATTGATGCGGGTGCAAAATATCGGCTGGGAAGAGGCAGAAAATCTTTTTGAGCCAGGTGTGATTGTGCGCGTCAACGGAGACGGCGAGCGTGCCGCCGGGCTTGGTCAAATCGGTTAAACGATTGAGCGAGAGCGACAAATCAGCGACGTGGTTGAGGGCATTGAGGCAAAACACGAAGTCGTATTTTTTGTCGGGGAAAAAAAACTCCAGCGGCGTGTTGAAAAAACGGACTTGCGGGTAATCGTTGCCGCGGAAGTGGGGAAGGGTTTTTTCGTACTCGTCGAGCAGTGGGTCGAGGGCGTCGATCGTCTTGTTTTCGAGGATGGTGAAAATGCCTGCCGGGCCGCAACCGGCGTCGAGCACAGCAGCATCGGAAGGAATATCGAGGTCACTTTTTCGCAGGAAATGCTGCCAGTATTGTCTTTTCCAAGCCAGGTAAGCGTTTTTATCGCGTCGCGAAAGATAACGTCGCCACCATCGGATTTCAAAAAATTGGGCGACGCGCCAACGTTGGTTCATTTTTTGAGTTTGTTAAAGTTTAAATACAGCAAAGAAAATTTTTCTACCTTCGGGTTCTGTAAATAGTTAATTGGCTGCCACACGGAAACCATTGGCCATAAACTTACCCGCACTTTTCCCCGTAATTGCCTTCGCTTTTCTCCGAAAATCCCTGAAGTCTCCGCCAAATTAAACAAATTGCACAAAATGCTACGCCTTCGTCTGTTGCTTCTTTTCTTGCTCGCTCTTGTCTTTGTGCTCGACCCGGTCAGGGCACAAAACGACAAACAAGTTATCGGCGATCCCGTTATCTCGCCTGAAGATATTGCTGCGGATGTTCCAATTATTTATCTTGTTCGTTTTCAAAATGTTGGTTTGGATACGGCTCACAATATTGTCGTGCGCGATACGCTCGATCCGCGCCTGAACGCGGGCACTTTTTTAACCATAGATGCCAGCCATCCTTTCCAATTGCTTGGTGAAGGCGGGAGTGTTATTCGCTGGTATTTCGATGACATTGACTTGCCCGACAGCGCTTCGGGCGGACCTAATTCTATCGGCTACATTCTTTTTTCGGTGCAACCCCAAGCTTTCGTATCGCCGGGACAGACCATTTCGAACCGCGCCTGTATCTCATTCGACGACATTTCTACCATCTGTACGAATGAGACGCTTGTGTGGGTGGACGATGACGCTGCGGCAGTAGAAGCGCCGCCTGCCGACGAAAATGGCTGGCATGTAGTGCCCAACCCAAATTATGGCCAGTTTGAAGTGCGGCAGCAAAATACCGCGCAAACGTACACGTATGGCGCCAATAACACCCGTTGGTGGATTACTGATATGAGCGGACGTACTGTGTGGGATGGTTCAGCCAGCAATGCCGCTGCTGCCAGCAACCAGATTTTGCTGGAAAAACCGATGCCAGGACACTATTTGCTTTGGATGCAGTCGGGCAAAAATCTGGAAATCGAACGATTTGCGGTGATTCGGTAATTTTTCCCCTTTAAAAAACATGGCGCTCCGCGTGGTAACTCGAGCGCACGAGCGGCCCGCTTTCCACATATTTGAAGCCTTTCTGCAGGCCAATTTCCTTGTATTCGGCAAATAAATCAGGGTGAACAAACTCTGCCACTTCGAGGTGCATCTTCGTCGGCTGCAAATATTGGCCGAGTGTGAGGATATCGCAGCCGTGCGCCACGAGGTCGTCCATCGCCTGAAAAACTTCTTCGGGCGTTTCGCCAAGGCCGACCATGATGCCGGTTTTGGTTCTTTTCCCAAAGTTTTTGATACGCTGGATTTGTTCGAGGCTGCGCTCGTATTTCGCCTGCGGGCGCACTTTCCGGTAGAGGCGCGGCACGGTTTCCATGTTGTGGCTCACCACTTCTTGCCCGGCGGAAATCATACGCTCCAGGGCTTCCCAGTTGCCTTTTGTGTCGGGGATGAGCGTTTCGATGGTCGTTTCGGGAGAAAGTTCTTTCACCGCGCGCACGGTCTGGTACCAGATTTCGGCGCCCCGGTCCTTGAGTTCGTCGCGGTTGACGGACGTAATGACGGCGTGTTTTACTTTCATCAGCCAAATCGCTTCGGCCACGCGGCGGGGTTCGTCTTCGTCGTATTCGGTAGGTCGGCCAGTCTTCACGGCGCAAAAGGAGCAGGAGCGTGTGCAGACATTTCCCAAAATCATGAACGTGGCTGTGCCGGCGCCCCAGCACTCGCCCATGTTGGGGCAATTCCCGCTCTGGCAGATGGTGTGGAGTTTGAATTCGTCCACGATGTTGCGCACGTTGCGGTAATTCTCGCCCATAGGGAGGCGGACTTTGAGCCAGTCGGGGCGCTTGGGACGGGCTTCGGTTTTATTTTCGACGATGGGAAGTTCGAGCATGACGAGACGAATATCCGGGAAAACGTTTTTTGAAAAAGTAAAACAGCGGGAATGCCCGGTGGTTTTGCTCGGCAAAGGTAAAAAAAGTAGCGGTGGCACGACTCAGAGTCATGCCACCGCTAAAAATATCAAGATGCCAACTTCTTCGCGGACATTTCAATCATCTTTTTCCAAACAGCCAAATCCACGTCCGTGAGGGAAATTTCGACGCTTTGTCCGGTTTTCTTGGGTTCGGCCATTCCTACCTTCTTTTCCCCAATTGCAGGTTGATGAAAAAGTTGAAGAACATGGGGTTGTTTTGCTCTACGAGGATGGGCGCATTTTTGAAAAAAACATCGAGCATGAGGCCGATTTCAAAGGCTTTTACAAACTCGTCGAACGCGCCCCAATCCATGTGCAGGGCGATGCTGGCATTGCCGCCGGGGATGAAGGATAGTTCTGTAAAACCTTTGGTGAAAGGCGAAGCGCCGAGAATGCGCAGGTTGTTGAGGAAGACGTCCGCGTTTTCTTCCGAATATTTTTCATGCAGCACACGTTGATCGCGAGGATTATCGGGGTTGGTGTAAGCCAACGCCAGATAGTAGGGCTTAAGCAGGCCGAGCGATGGGCCGACGGAGTAACTGATACCCATTGCCACGCCTTTTTGCTTGGCTTTTTCCGAAAAATACCGCTTGGCGCCCCAGCCACCTCGAAGCATGAACAGGTTGTTTTGTTTGCCATAAACGTAGGGCCGGAACGAGCGACCTTGCGGGTCGGCGCTCTGGCGTTGTTCTTTCGGGCTTTTCAGTTCGCCGAGGCTGATGCTGAATAAAGTCGTTTTGTAATACGAACGCAAGCGCCCGAATTCGACTCCCGCTGCAAATCCCCGGCTGGTGGTGAGTCTGAAATTGAAAGTCGTTTCGCGGTTATACACGATACCGACCCCCGTGACGGGCGGTTTGTAGTTTTGCGACCAACCGGCGATGGTCAGGCAGGATAAAAGCAGGCAGGATAAAGTTCGCAGCATGAGTCGGTAATTTGTTCCAAAAATAGGCTTTTTCAAAATACCAACACCTAAAAGACAACGCTGTTTTCTGAAAAATGCCGGAAAGTGACGGATTGCCAAAATTCTGTTAAGTTTTTGAAGGTTCGAAGAGCAATAAGTGGAGGGTCGAAGTGGGCGATGCCTATTTTTCAAAATAAAAAATCCGGCCATTTTTAGCGACGGCCCAACCCTGATTATTCCGCACGAAAATGTCGGTAAAGTCCACATCGTCAGGCGCTTGCGCTACCTGCGACCAATCGCCGCCGCCGTTTTCTGTTTTCCAAAACAACCCGCCATCACCTACGACGAATCCCGTATCGGCGTCCACAAACCACAACGCCCGAAACGGCTGATTTCGTTTGCCCGTACTGCCACCTTTTCTGATTTCCTGCCACGATTGTCCGCCGTCGGTCGTCTTCAGGAGCGTACCGCTGGAGCCACAGATGTAGCCTGTGAGCGGTTCGGGAAAGCAAACAGCGCGGAAAAAATCGCCCGTGATGTCGAGCCGCTCCCAACTTCGCCCTGCATCATCCGAACGCAGCACCCATCCCAAACCGACGGCGTGCGCGGTCACCGCGTCGGAAAAACATACGTCGGCGAGGACATTCAGGGTTTCATGCAGCGTATCCAGCTTCCAAAAAGCATCCGGGCCGAATGAAAAAATTTCTCCCGAACGATACGCGCCGCCTGTGACCATTGCACCGCGCCGGTTGTCAGGAAACCAGCAGGCGCGATTCCACTGATAGTTGACACGAAAATTTTCCCATTTACTGCTTCCAGCGGGGCGGTACAAGGAAAAATCCTGCCCGCACACGTAACCTTGCCCTTCCCGGTCGAACATGACGCATTCCATTTTTCGGGACAAAACGGTGTCCGTTTGCCAACTTTGGCCGCCGTCGGAAGTGGAAAGGATGAAGCCTTGTTCCCAGGCTTTCCCGCCAACAGCCACCCCTTGCAGCGAATCGAGCATCCAAATGGAAGAAAAATCGCCGTCCACTGGGGCGTTTACTTCCCGAAACCCGGCGAGCATCAACGTGGATTCTTTCCGGCATGCCGTGAGGCAGAAAAACGACAATAAAATAAAGGGGAAACGCATTGGTTTGCTGAAAAATAGTTTTTGCCTAAACGCCGGACGGAAGCGTTTTTGCCAGTTCGATGAAAAAAGCCATCGCCTCCGGGTTGCGCATCGAGTCGCGGTTGTAGGCTTTTTCTAAAGGCTTTTTTTGCAAAATCTTCTTCACCGGCGTCTCCATTTTTTTGCCTGAAATCGTGTACGGAACGTCGGGAATTTCCAAAATCTCATCGGGCACATGGCGCGGGCTGTATGCCGAGCGCAGCGCCGTTTTGATACGTTTTTTCAAATCTTCATCCAAAACTGCGCCTGGCGCGAGCGCCACGAACAGTGGCATCCAGTCGGAGCCGTCGGAGTGTTCGAGATTGATAATCAGGCTGTCTTTTATCTCTGAAATTTTGTCCAGACAACGATAAATCTCCGCCGTGCCGATACGGACGCCCTGCCGGTTGAGCGTTGCGTCGGAGCGACCGAGAATCACAAGCGTGTCGCGTTCGGTGATTTGCAGCCAGTCGCCGTGCCGCCATGCGCCGGGAAATTCTTCAAAATAAGAAGAGCGATATTTCGAGCCCTCCGCGTCGTTCCAAAAAAAGACCGGCATCGAAGGCATTGGCTTGGTCACGACCATTTCGCCGACCTCACCGACAGGCACGGGATGACCGTTTTCATCCCAACTTTCCATCGCGCAACCGAGGCATCGGCACTGTATTTCTCCCTGATACACAGGCAACAAGGGGTTGCCGCCCACCCAGGCCGTGCAAACATCCGTGCCGCCCGCCATGCTCGACAGCCACACGTCGGACTTGATATTTTCATACACCCAGCCGAAGGCTTCGGGCGGCAAAGGCGACCCTGTAGAGCCGATACCGCGCAAATTTTTCAAGTCAAATTTTGTTTTTGGAGCAATGCCCGCTTTCATGCAACTGACCAAAAACGGCGCGCTCGTGCCAAAATGATGAATCGGCGCGCGCTCGGCCAATTCCCACAAAACGTTCAAATCCGGGTAGCCGGGACTGCCGTCGTAGAGGACAATCGTCGCGCCCGCGAGAAGGGTCGCGAGGGTGAAATTCCACATCATCCAGCCCGTCGTGGAGTACCAGAAAAAACGTTCGCCGGGCCGCACGTCGTTGTGCAGGTGGACGTATTTGAGATGCTCAAGCAGATTCCCGCCGTGCGAGTGCGTGATGGCTTTCGGGACGCCTGTCGTGCCGGAAGAGTAGAGAATCCAGATAGGGTGGTCGAATGATAAATGATGAATGATGAGTGATGAATTTTCCGACTTTTCTGCGACGACATCATTCCATTTGACTACTTCTTTTTCAACCTCTAAACTTGCATTTTCGTCCAAATAGGGGATAAAAATTACTTTTTCCACGCTCGGCAAAAGGCCGCAGAGTTCGCGCAGGGTGTCGCGTTTGTCGAAGGATTTTCCGCCATAAGCGTAGCCGTCCACAGCAATCAGAATTTTCGGTTGAATTTGCACAAAACGGTCAGCTACGCTCGCCGCGCCGAAGTCGGGCGAGCAACTCGACCACACGGCGCCGATGCTCATCGAGGCTAAAACCGCTACAATCGCGTGGGGCGAATTCGGCAGGTAAGCCCCGATTCGGTCGCCTTTTTGCACGCCCGATTTTTTCAAAAAATCAGCGATAGCGGCAGTTTGGCGTTCCAGTTCCGCCCAACTCATTTCGGTCAAGTCTTGCCTTTCGTTTTGAAATAAAATTGCCGGCCACTTATCGGTTTTTTGCCGGAAAATATGCTCCGCGTAGTTCAACGTCGCGCCTTCAAACCATTTAAAATGAGGCATTTCCGAACCGGACAACACGGACGAATAAGGCGAGTGGGCGATGACCCGGAAATACTCCCACTGGCTTTGCCAAAAATCTTCCAGGTGGTCGGTTGACCAACGCCAGAGTTCGCGGTAGTGCTGAAAATGCAAGCCTTTTTCCTGTGCCAGCCAGGCCATGTAACGCGCCAAGTGACTGTCAGTCAAGAGTTCGGGTGAGGGTTGCCAGAGTAAATTTGGTGTCATTTGAAAAGGAAATTGAGCGTCATTGAGGGTGATTAAAGGTCATTGGGAGTAATTGAAGTAATCACCGTAATGACTTTTAATGGCACTTAATGACTTTACTTTGCCGCGAAAATCCCGCTATTCCCGCATTTTGTTTCAAAAAAATTTCAACATGAAAATTCTGAAACCCTTCGCGCTGCTCCTCGTAGCGCTCGCTTTTTTTACCTGCAAAACCGCCCCAAAACCCGCTGGCGACGACGGCATCATAGAAATCCAGTTTCTGCAAATGAACGACGTGTACGAAATCTCACCACTCGGCGACGGCACCGGCGGGCTGGCGCGGGTAGCGACGATTCGCAAGGAGCTGCTGGCGAAAAATCCCAACACGTTCACCGTGCTGGCGGGCGATTTTATCAGCCCTTCGGTGCTGGGTACGCTCAAATACGAGGGCAAACGCATCCGGGGCCGCCACATGGTGGACGTGTTGAACACGCTCGGCCTCGACTGGGTCGTGTTTGGCAATCACGAGTTTGACTACGACGATTTGGCGGATTTGCAGGCGCGGTTGGACGAGTCGGAGTTTGAATGGTTTGGCTCAAATGTTTTATTAACCAAGCCTCTTTCTCCTGAGAACGGTCATACTTGGATAGAAACGCAGTTTTCGAAGAATCTTAAGAATGGGAAAAGTCAGACTTGCGGCCTCAACCAAATTTCTACCGTGAAAGATGCTGACGGCACCATCTTGCAGTTGGGCGTTTTTGGCGTGACGATCAATACCGGGAAAAAGCCTTACGTCACTTACAAGGACTGGTTTGAAGTCGCCGAGAGCAGTTTTCGTATGTTGAAAAATGCGGCGTTTGAAAAAGATGGAGTGGCAGTAAAAGGCGCGGATGTCGTCGTCGCGCTCACCCACCTCGACGTTGCCGACGACAAAAAAATCTCCGCCATGTTGCCCGAAATCCCGCTTATCATGGGCGGCCACGAGCACGACAACCAGATTTACAAAATCGGCAAAGCCACCGTCGCCAAAGCCGACGCGAACGCTAAAACCGTCTATGTCCACACGCTGCGCTACGACAAAAAAACGAAATCGGCGACCGTAAAATCCGAACTCCGCCGCGTGGACGCTTCCATCCCCGACGACCCGGCTACAGCGGCGGTCGTGAACAAATGGCTGAAAATCAGGGATGAATCGCTCGTTTCGTCCGGTTTCGAGGCTTCCAAAATCGTGGCGAACCTGCCCGAACCGCTCGATTGTCGCGAAGTCATCGTGCGCCACACGCAGTGCAAAGCAGGAGAAATTATCACCAGCGCCATGTTCGCCGCAGCCAAAACGAACCCCGATTGTGCGCTTGTCAACAGCGGCTCGATCCGTGTGGACGATATTTTGAAAAGCCCGCTGACGGAGTTCGATATTATTCGGATGTTGCCTTTCGGCGGCGGCATTTCGGAAGTGGAAATGCGCGGCTCTTTGCTCCGCAAAACGCTGGAAGCAAGCCTGGCGAACAAAGGCAAAGGCGGCTATTTGCAACTGAAAAATATTCGCCAGGACGCTTCCGGCAAGTGGCTCGTGAACGAAAAACCGCTCGACGACACGAAAATTTACCGTGTCGCAATCGGCGATTTTCTCCTGACGGGCGCCGAGCAAAAAATGGAATTCCTGAAAGCCTCTCTGGACACGGACGGCAAGTCGTCGAACCCGGATATTTTGAAAATTACGAAACCCGACCCGAACGACAAAGGGGATGTGCGGAACGACATCCGCCATGCGGTGATTCGGTATTTGAGGGGTTGAAAGGTTTGAAAAGTTTGAGATAGTTTGAGGAGTTTGAGTTGTTTTTTTAAGCAACTCAAACCCCTCGAGTTTCTTAAACCAACTTCGCTTCCAGCGTGATGGGTACAGCAGAAAGCGCCTTGCTCACGGGGCAACCGCCTTTGGCGGCGGCGGCGAGCTCGGCGAATTTTTCAGCCGAAATGCCCGGCACTTCGCCTTCGAGGCGGAGGGTGATTTTTTGAAAACCCCAACCGCTGTCGCCTTTTTCCATGTCAATCGTAGCGGAACAGCGGAGTTCTTTGGCGGTAAAGCCTGCGCCCGAAAGTTGAAAACTCAAAGCCATGATGAAGCAGCCGGCGTGGGCTGCGGCGATGAGTTCTTCGGGGTTGGTGCCAGCCTTGCCGTCTTCGTTTTGGAAACGTTTGGCGGCAGAGTAGGGAGTGTCGGAGAGTACGCCGGAAGGGCCGTCGAGGGTGCCGAAGCCATCGGCGCCACCGCCGTTCCAGACGGCGGATGCAGTGCGTTGGAAATGAGCCATGCGGATTGGAAATTAGAAATTGGAAATTAAGAAATTAGGTGAATTCGGATTTTTAAAAATGGCAAAACAGGGTGGGTGAGAAAAGGTTTGCGAAGTTCGGATTTCCGTGGCGACTCATTCTTCGGTGCTTTCGCGGCGTTCGCGTTCCCAGTCGGTTCTTGCCAAAACAATGGCGACAAAACCTGCGATGACCATAACGATTTTTGCTACGAATGCGAACAGGCGACCCGGTATTTCCAAAAAAGAAAGAAACGCCCATTGTGTGCCGACCATTTGCAAGATAATAGCTGTGAAGCCGAATATGACGAGCAGCAATCCGAGTAGTGTCCAAAGACTTTTATTTTTCATAGAATTAGGTTTTAGCCAAACTTTCGGAAAGTTGACAATTTTCGGAAAGTTCTCCACGCGTGAACTCATAACTTTGGCCTGCCAAATTTGTTTAGCCAGACCTGACCAATCTAAATCGCCACCACCTTGCCTGCCAACAACGAACAACTACCAACTACCAACAACGAACAGCGAGTTAAACTCATCGAATGCCCGCGCGACGCGATGCAGGGCCTGACCGATTTTATCGAAACCGATGTGAAAGCCGCCTACATCAATTCTTTACTGCGTGTGGGTTTCGACACACTCGACTTTGGCTCCTTTGTCAGCCCGAAAGCCATTCCGCAAATGCGCGACACTGCCGAGGTGCTGGCAAAGTTAGACCTTTCCGGCACGACGACGAAATTGCTCGCCATTGTCGCCAACGAACGCGGCGCGCAGGACGCCTGCCAATTTCCAGAGATTCAATATCTTGGATACCCGTTCAGCATCAGCGAAACTTTCCAGTTGCGCAACACAAACGCTACCATCGCCGAAAGCGTGGAGCGCACGAAGGCGATTCAGGAACTTTGCGAACAACACGGCAAGCAGCTGGTGCTCTACATTTCGATGGGTTTCGGAAATCCTTATGGCGACCCCTGGAATGTTGAAATCGTGCAAAAATGGGTGAACGAACTTGTGCCGTTTGGCATCAAAATTTTCTCCTTGTCCGATACGATTGGCTGCTCCAACCCGGAGAATATTTCCTACCTGTTCGGGAATTTGATTCCCGCTTATCCTGACATCGAGTTCGGTGCGCACTTGCACACGCAGCCGCACAACTGGCGCGAAAAAATCGAAGCCGCCTGGCGCAACGGCTGCCGCCGCTACGACGGCGCCATGCGCGGCTTCGGCGGCTGCCCGATGGCTAAGGACGACCTGACTGGAAATATGGCGACGGAAAACTTGGTCTCTTTTTTCGATGATGTGCAGGCGGATTTAAGAATGGATCGCACAGCGTTCGGAGAGAGTTTTCGGCTGGCGGGGGAGGTGTTTCCGCACTGAGTTTTTTTTTAAAAACCTGTATTTTTGTACAAAATTTATTGCGATGAACACAGAACTCATCAATCCGAAAGATTTGACCGTTGCCAAATTTTTGGCTTTGTTCAACCAATTTTCCCGCGCTGAACAAACTCAAATTGCTAAAGAAATCTGGGGAAAGACCTTCGCAGAGCAGTGGGATTTGCTGGATGCCGAACTGCCGGACGTGAAAATGTCGGAAGAGGAAATTCTCGAAGAACTAAGAGCCGTGCGGTATGGCAAAGGGGCAAAAAATTAGAATCGTCCTCGACACGAACTGGTACATCAGTGCGAGTATCAACCGAAAATCGCGGCGAACGCTGTACCAATTGCTGATTGACGAGCGGCTTCAAATGCTTTACACCGACCGTTTGCTGGAGGAGTTTTTGGAGGTAATGTACCGGCCAAAATTTGAAAAAATCATCACGACCGATCAGGTTCGGCGCTTTGTCCGGCTCATTCTCCCTATTTTGGAATATGTTGAATTGAAAACGCCCGTCGCGCTGAGCCGTGACCCTAAAGACAATTTTTTGCTCTCACTCTCTAAAGATGGCAAGGCGGAATACTTGGTCACTGGCGACCCGGATTTGCTGGTTATCGGCCAGTTTAGAAAAACTCAAATTGTGCCGATGGTCGAGTTTCAGCGGATTTTGGCAGTAGTAGGTTAGGCTGGCGGGGGAGGTGTTTCCGCACTGAGTTTCAGAAGTCTGCCAATTTTTGGAAAGTTTTGCTCGTTGGCATTTTTACTTTTGCCTCCGTTTTTGAGCCTGAAATAGCATCGTGTTCCACTTCGATCTTGCCAAAATTCTCGACCAGTTTGCCTACGATCCGGCTGCGCCGCTCCTATTCACGAGCGGTTTTTTCGTGTTTATTTTTCTGGCTTTTTTTGCCGTTTATCAACTCTTGTTGGGCCGCGAACGGCTGCGCATCGCATGGGTGACGCTGTTTTCACTTTATTTTTACTACAAATGTGCGGGCATTTTCTGGTTGCTCCACGTTGTCATCGTGGTGGTGGACTACAACCTGGCGATTTGGATGGGCGAGGCGAAAACAAAGACTCGAAAGCGCTGGCTTTTGGTCGTCAGTCTGCTGGTGAATTTGGGAATGCTGGTCTATTTCAAATACACCAACTACGTGCTGGAACTTTGGGCGGATTTGACTTCGGGGCAATTCACGGCGCTCGACATTTTCCTGCCAGCGGGTATTTCGTTCTTTACGTTTCAGTCACTGAGTTACACGATTGATGTGTATAAAGGTCAGTTGAAGCCGCTGCGGAATATGCTCGACTACGCTTTTTTCGTCACATTTTTCCCTCAAATGGTGGCGGGGCCGATTGTGCGGGCAGCGGATTTTTTGCCTCAAATTCATCGGGTTCCGTTTGTCTCGAAAGAGGAATTCGGGCGAGGTTTTTTCCTGATTTGCACGGGTTTGTTCAAAAAAGCCGTTATTTCCGACTATATCAGTGTCAACTTCGTGGAGCGCGTGTTCGAGTCGCCGCAGCAATACACAGGGTTGGAAAACCTGATGGGCGTGTACGGTTACGCCTTGCAGATTTACTGTGATTTCAGCGGGTACTCCGATATGGCGATTGGCTTCGCGCTCCTAATGGGCTTCCATTTTCCTATCAACTTCGACTCGCCGTACCAGTCGCTCAGCATCACGGAATTCTGGCGGCGTTGGCATATTTCGCTCTCGACCTGGCTGCGCGACTACCTTTATATTCCGCTTGGCGGTAACCGCAAGAGCAGCGTCGGCACCTGGCTTTTCCCCACGCTGTTCTTTTTTATTTCGCTGACTTTGGCGATTGCCGGGGCGTTCAGAGGCGAGTGGTGGTGGCTGGTTTTGTGGATTTTGGTCGTGATTGTCATTGCTTTGCCGCCCTTGCTACAGCGCGACCGGCAGGCGCTGGCGACGAATTGCAACCTGTTCACGACCATGTTGTTGGGCGGCTTGTGGCATGGCGCGGCCACGCGTTTCATCATTTGGGGAGCGTTGCACGGATTGGCGCTGGCAGCGGAGCGCTGGATTAAACAAATCATTCCCGGCAAACCGGGCGTTTTGCGCAGCGCATTTGGCGGCCTGTTGACTTTTCATTTTGTTTGTTTTTGCTGGATTTTTTTCCGGGCAGAAAATCTGGACACTGTGCAGGCGATGTTGTCTCAAATCGCTTTCGATTTCCGTCCCGAAATTTTCCCTGAATTTCTGGCGGGCTACGCGCCGGTCATTTTTTGGATGGCGCTGGGCTATGCCCTGCATTTGTTGCCTAAAAAACTGGAAATCAAAGCGCAGGATGCTGTGACGGCACTGCCTCTTTTAGGGAAAGCCGTTTTGCTGACTGCTTTTATAGCCTTGGTGATGCAGGTGAAATCGGCGGATGTGCAGCCGTTTATTTATTTTCAGTTTTAATGAGCGAATGGGCGAAAATGCCTCCTTGTCAACTTGATTCTTTCTCAATCAGTTGCTCAACTCTCCGATTTTCTCCTCCAGCCATTCCCAATCTACGGTGGCGTTTTGGTCGAGCATCTGCTGAAGCGTTTCCAGGTCTTTGGAAATATCGGCGTTGCGACGGGTATCTCTCCGGTTTTTCAAATTAAAAAGTTTGCGCGCAGCGCGAAAAAAACGGAGGCGTTCGTCGCGCCGTTCTTTGGGCAAATCCTTGTTACGCTCGAGACGGGCGAGGGCGTTGCGAATCAAATTGTCGTCCAAAGTATCCAACTCGTATTGGATTTTTACGTCGGTAGCAGCGGCTACGGTGAAAAAATAAATGTCCTCGATGTCGCTGTATTTGCTGTATTCGGGCATGGTTTCGGCGGCTTTTTTGTGCTCCTCTTCGATAAAATACAGCATGGCCCACCAAATACGGACAGCATATTTGGGGTGGGGGCGTCCCCGGGGGGCTTTTGTATCGGGGTCTTCATTCAAAGCGCCGGCGTACTCGCGCAAAAACTGCACAGCCCACACGATTTTATCCAATTTGAGCGCTGTGTTGAGCATGTTTGTCACATGGATGATTGACAGGTTTTTGCCAGGCGGGAGCCTTTGCAACTGCTCGCGATGCATGCCGTGCAGGCGTCCCATGAACTCGCGATCTTTGGTGTGGCGATACCGGCGGTTCCAGTAGCTGCGCAGCAAGACGTTAAAATCTTCGAGGCGTGCTTTGGGCAGGACGTCAATGTGCCGGGCGAGCATGTCGGCAAAACGGTCGGAAGCACGGTCGCCGGCTTCGTTGTTTTCGGGTAAAAATTCGAGCAAAGTCGTGTACAGCGCAATGCCCGGCGTGTCCTGCCAATATTGGTATTGGCGCATGAGCCCCACCATTTCGAGTGTGATGTCGCGGTTGGCGATGAGCCGTTGATTTTTTTCAGGAGCATCGGCAAATATCCGGGCGATGTTCTGGTAGTGTACGAGGCGGCTCATCAGTTCCAGTTTGGTGTACAGGTAAAAACGGTCGAGCTCTTCCAACGCGGCCAACATGTTCAGGTCGCCTTCTATTTGTTCGCGGTGGTGGTCGTAAAGCGCCTTTTCGTGCTCCACAAGGAAACGGGAAAACAGGTAATCGCTGAATTCGTAGCCTTCAAAGTGGTCGAATCGCGTTTGTTCATCCAGGAGGTCGCGCAGTTCAATGTAGAGATTATGGAAAAAATTCTCGGCGCGTTTCACCTTTTGATTTTTGCCGGAGGAAGCAGCAGATTTGATTGCGACGTTGCCGCGCTGATGCACCCGTTCGCCATAAAAACGCATCATAGCGAGTTGCTGGCGGGCGAAATTGAGTAGCAATACCGGGTTTTGCGCAAACTCTTTTTTGGAACTACGCCGCGCCGTTTTCCCGCCTTTTACAGCGAAATGACGGAAATTGATGAATTGTTTGAGGATGTGCATCAATTCCGACATGGCCTTTTCTACTTCGGCGGTGGCGTTTTTCCGCTCCGGAAAAAGGATTTTGCCTGCCTCGTCTTTCGTCAGTTTTTCACTTGCGAAGTCGGGATATTCCAGGCGAATGTGCTCAAACAGCCGCAAAGTGTCTTTGTAGCGGGTCGCTTCATTAAAAATCGGCGATGCTACAAACAGGTAAAACTGCTCGAATTCGTCGGCGTCGAGCAGTTGGAGCGTACGGATGAGCTGACTGTCCAGCATTTTTTCGGCAGTTGAAGGGATGACTTGATGGAACTTATTGAAATCCGAGTGCCGCGTGTTTTGAAGGAAGGCAAGGACTAAATCTTCGCAAAAGTCTCGAAAAGAGGCTAACCGGACAATTTTTCCCGGAAAAAGATAAAACACAGTTTTGGAAGTAAACGAAAAACGCGTGTTTGCTTCCCCCGCCTCGCGCCCCCCACCTTTGTCTCATCAACGACGAAGAAAAAGTTGATGGCCGTCAGAAATAAACTGTGCAACCAAGTCCGCCCCAAAAACCTGAAAATGACCTGAACCCTTTAACTGACCCGCGTACGAAAAACCTTTTGAAAACAAAACCAACTGAACACACACCAACAAGACAAATCGAATGCGGGGGCCCCTTAAAACCATTTTTTTGTGAGAAACGGCGAGTGAAATGATTTTTTTCCTGAAAAACACGGTGCCTCAATTTGGAAGTAATCAGAATATGAGTGTCGCGATAACTGGCTGATTGCTTCCACTTTTGTACCGTCGAAGAAAAAAACGACGCCGTCAGAAATAAAAAACCTGAAACCTAACAAACCTGAAAACAATCTGACCCCTTTCCCCGCCCCATTTAACCAAAAAGATGCGGGAGCCCTTTAAAACCTACCTGGCCACCAAGACCTGACCGGCGCCACCCAAGCCCCAAAAACGTGTGCGAAAGATGAAAAGCGGGGGCGCCGGCAGGGGTCGGGGAGGCAATGAAAACTGGAAATTAGTTGAGAAAGTGGAGCAAGTTGAGGTTGTTGAGTTTTTCTAAAACTTCTCTAATTCTTTCAACCCTCCCTACTAATCTCAATCTTCTTCAACAACATTTAAAGTTATGCTTCATGAATCCCTTGATGATCGAGGTTCGTTGCAACCTCACGCCCGAAAGTCCTCTTTGGAAGGACATCAACAGTCTGACGCTTGAAATCGGCTATCCCGGTCGCGGCGGACAAATACTCTGGAAACGCATCGGCTGGCTGCGCGATCAGCTGTTGCCTGCCGGAAAAAGCATCGCCCATGCTTTGTGGAGCCAGACTTCTGCGGGTTTGGTGCTCATTTTCGACTTTTTGCCGGTGGTGTCGTCTGGCAACGCCAAACTCAATAAAACATACCGGATTCGCAAAAAAATAGAAACCGCAAATGGCCGGTCGCGCACCTCGCAGTCGAGGATTCTTGAGGGCGAATATCGCGACGAGCATTTCACCCTCTTGCCCCAATACCCCGACACCGACGCTTGATCTCCTTTTTTGGCCGCGAGCCGCATAACCATGAGATAATTCAGTACCTCAAAAAGCCCTCAAACCACATGAAAGCGTGCCCCAAAAGCCAAATATAACCATGAAAGCGACCCCGAAAAATCTGCTTGCAATTCATTACTCCAGAAGCCAGACCCCTAACAACCCATCCCAATAATCGGTTGAAAAATACTCGTCCGGCAAAAGAGCCGGGCAAGGGGTCATTCGAGCCTGTATGACTTCCTCCCAAGTGAAAAACAAAAAGGCCTGTTGTCTTCACGGACGGCGGGTTTTTTTGTTTTGAAAATAAATCATACAAAAAGCCGTAACGCGCTATTTTCGCACAAGATTTTCAAAACAAAATTAAAACCTGCACCAAACTATGGCGAACATCAGCAAGTACCTCCCCTTGATTTTAATTGGCCTGTTGGTTCTGTTTGGAATCAGCATGTGCAACACCTACAACAAACTCGGCCCGATGGAAGAAGGCGTAAAAAAGGCCTGGTCGCAAGTAGAAAACCAATACCAACGTCGTGCCGACCTGATTCCCAATCTCGTGAACACAGTAAAAGGCTACGCTAATTTCGAGCAAGAAACGCTGACAAAAGTCGTCGAAGCGCGTGCTTCCGCCACGCAAGTGAAAATTGACGCCAACAATCTCACGCCTGAGGCCATTCAAAGGTTTGAACAAGCGCAACAAGGAATTTCCGGCGCCTTGGGACGCTTGTTGGCCGTTGCTGAAAATTATCCGGATTTGAAAGCCAACCAAAGTTTTCTCGATTTGCAAAAACAACTCGAAGGCACGGAGAACCGCATCTCGGTAGAACGCAAAAACTTCAACGAAGCCGTCGAAGGGTACAATTCCTACCTCCGCCGTTTCCCGACCAATCTGATTGCCGGCATGTTCGGCTTTTCGCAAAAAGGTTATTTTCAGGCTGCGCCGGGTTCGGACAAAGCGCCTGAAGTAAAGTTTTAGTTATTGGTTGTTGGTTGTTAGTTCTTGGTTGTTACATCGAGAACCAGCAACCAACAACTGAGAACCAACAACTAATTCTATGATTTTTTCCAAAGAAGAAGAAGCCCGCATCGTGCACACCATCCGGGCGGCAGAACGCCGCACATCGGGCGAAATCCGCGTGTTTGTGGAGGATTTTTGCGAGCGCGACCACCCGGTTGAGCGAGCAGCGGAAGTCTTCCACCTGCACGGGATGTTCAACACGAAAGCGAACAACGGCGTACTGATTTACCTCGCTGAAAAATCGCACCACTTCGCTATTTGGGGCGATTCGGGCATCCACGAGCGGGTCGGTTTCCAATTCTGGGACACCGAAAAACGCCTCATGCGCGAGCACCTTCAACGCGACGAAGCCGCCGAAGGCGTTTGCCTGGTAATCGAACAAATCGGCGAACAACTCCGGGAGCATTTCCCCGCAGCCGACGACTACAAAAACGAAAATGAACTTCCCGATGAAATCATATACGGTTAGAAGGTTACTGGTTACTGGTTACTGGTTGCTGGTTGCAATGATGCCGGTGTTTAGCCAAAGTTCGAGCGAACTGTTCCCGCCGAAGCCGGAGCCGGCCGTGTATGTCCACGATTATGCCAACTGGCTGACGCCGCATGAAAAAACCGTTTTAGAGGAAAAACTCCGCCGCTACTACGACTCCACTTCCACCCAAATCGTCGTGATGATTCGCCCCGACATCGGCGACTACGACAAGGCCTCTTATGCCTTTGAACTGGGCAATCGCTGGGGGATTGGCCGAAAAGACAAAGACAACGGCATCGTTTTGCTCATCAAAACCGAACAACCGGGTCGCGGCGCGTTCATTGCCACCGGCTACGGAGCGGAAGGCGCCATACCCGACATCACTGCCGGACGTATTATCCGCAACACGATGATTCCCTATTTCCAGCGCGAACAGTACGCGCAGGGCATCGACGCGGGTGTGAACGATATGATTCGAGCCTTGGCGGGCGAGTACAAAAATGAAGGTGAGCAAAGTGTTGAAATTCCCTGGTGGGTGTTGTTGTTGATTTTCTTTCTCGTACTTGGCTTTTTCTTTTTCCTGGCCTACATGATAAAAAAGCACGGCGGCACCTGGTACACCCATTCCGGCCCAATGCCTTCGCGACGCAACCGCAATCGCGGTGGCGATTGGTGGATTGGCGGTGGCGGATTTGGTGGCGGCGGCGGCTGGGGCGGCGGCGGTGGTGGATTCGGCGGTGGAGGCAGTTTTGGTGGCGGCTCCTTTGGCGGCGGTGGCGCAGGAGGGGATTGGTAGGAAAGTGGCAGTGGCAGTTTGCAGTGGCAGTCGGCAGAAAAACAAATCACCGAATAACCCAATAACCAAATCCACAAATAACCACCAACAACCACCAACGTGAGCGTTCAGCAAGGTCCTATTTTCGTAGCAAATTCCGACACGCACGGCAAAGGCGTTTTTGCCGCCCGCGACATCGAAGAAGGTGAAGTCATCGAGGTTTGCCCGATTATTTTATTTCCCAAATCACAGTTGGCAAACGTCCGCGCCACCGTGCTTGACGACTACTATTTCGACTGGGGCGAGGAAGGCGAATGGTTTGCATTTTGTCTCGGCTACGGCTCGCTTTACAATCATTCTTACGAACCCAACGCCGAATACGGCATGGACTTCGAGGCACAAACGATTGATTTTTACTGCATTAAAAATATCGCCGCCGGAGAGGAAATTTTTATCAACTACAACGGCGACGCAGACAACCGCTCGAAAGTGTGGTTTGAAAAATAGCGTTGAAACTTTCCGAAAGTTGTCAACTTTCGGAAAGTTAGAACTCGCGATATGAAAAAACAGCCGGAACAACTCAGCTACGAATCGGCACAGACCGAACTCCAGCAAATCGTCCAGGATTTGCAAAACGAGGCCGTCGGCATAGACGAACTGACGGCCAAAATCGCCCGCGCCAGCGAGTTGATTCGTTTTTGCCGGGAAAAATTGAGAATGACAGAAGCGGAAATCGGGAAATTGACCTTAAAATAAACTTCAAAAAGTAAGGGGCAAAAGGCGATAATACACCTTTTGCCCCTTTCTTTTTTGCTCTTGTTCTTTGTCTTTTACTTCTTCTTTTTCCCGCCAAAACTATCCCAAACGCCCCAGTCCTTGATTTTTTTCCGCTCACGTTTGGCGAGCACATAACGCACGGAGATGGAGCCGCCCGTCCACTCGAAAGGACGTACCTGGTCGCCGCTGAGGTGGAGTTCGGGTTTCCAGTCGAAAGCCAGATTGATGCGTCCGAGCGTTATTTCCGCCCCCCCGATGAAAGATAAGCCGAACACATTTTCAGCCAATTCGTTGATCTCCGAGTGGTTGGCGGCACTTTGCCAGTAATAGTGGCCGCCTGCGCCAGCATAAAGATTGATGCCGCGAAACAGGATTTTTTGGTGGCGTTCGGCCAGCAAGGTGAGGCCAAGTTCGTCGGAGCGGAGCGGTGTGTGCAGGATACCTTCCACCGTCCAGTTCCCCAAGATATGTTGTTGGGCGCTGAGATTAATGCCGTTGTCGAGGCGGATACCGACAGCGGTTTTGTAAGATTGACCGAAGGCGAGGTGGCTCAAGAGGGCAAGTGCGGGGATGAGAAAGAAGCGTGTATTTTTCATAGAAAAGAAAGTCTGGTGCATCGTTGTTGTGTTTGACGAGGAAAAAACGGGGCGACCTCGCGGCTATTTCGATGGAAAAACAGCCTTAAATTTTTTTTAACCGGAAGGGCGCTATTTTCGCCCGTTCCAAAAATGTTTCGTTAAAAAATACCGCCTTGCAAGCCCTCATTTTTCGCCTCCGGCAGTTTTTGAAGTTTTACTGGAATGCTGTCACGAAGTATCAGTTGCACTCGCCGTTCGTGTTCGAGTTGGCAAATGCCGTTTTGGAGGATGAGCGCTGGTACTACGCTTTCCGCGACGTGGAGCGGGTGCGGGGCAAAATGCTGGAGAGCGCCGTGAAATTGGAAGTGACGGATTTTGGAACAGGCAAAACCAAACGCCATGCTTCTGTCCGTCAAGTAGCGCGGCAATCCAGCAGTTCGCCCCGGCAAGGCCAAATGCTTTTTCGGCTGTCCAACTGGGCTTCGCCGAAAACGATGCTCGAACTCGGCACCTCGCTCGGCGTGGGCGCGATGTACCTCGCTTCGGGGATGCGCAGCGCGCGATTCGTTACGCTCGAAGGCTGTGCCGACTTCACTCAAGTCGCCCGCGCCAACCTGGAAATTCTGGATTTGAAAAACGTGGAAGTCGTCACGGGCGCGTTTGAAAAAACGCTGCCGCAGGTTTTGCAAAATTTACAACAACTTGATTTTGTGTTCTTCGACGGCAATCACCGCCCGGAACCAACGCTGGGTTACTTTGAATCTTGTCTGCCTTTTTCCCATGAAAAAACAGTTTTTGTGTTCGACGACACCTACTGGTCGCCGGGCATGACGCAGGCTTGGGAGCAAATCAAACAACACCCTCGCGTGACTTTGACGGTGGATTTTTTCGACCTCTCGCTGGCTTTTATCAACCCTGAGTTTCGGGAAAAACAACATTTCAAAGTCGTCCCGAAAGCATGGAAGCCGTGGAAAGTATTTTAGGTTGACGAGTTAACGGGTTTCGGGTTAACGAGAATTTTGAGCGACTTAACCCGTCAACCCGAAACCTGTCAACCCGTTAACCCTCATTTATGCAACTCGACCTCACCTACCGCCACATCTGGAAAATCTCCGCACCTATCATGCTCGGCTCGGCAGCGCAAAACGTCATCGCGCTGAGCGACGCGGTGCTGCTCTACCATTTGGGCGAGGTCGAGTTTGGCGCGATTGGGTTCGTGGGCGTGTTTTATATCACGATTGCGGCCATCGGTTACGCATTTTCAAGGGGCGGACAGATGATGATTGCGCGGCGCATGGGCGAGGGGCGACCGGGAGCGGTGGGGCACGTTTTTCATACGATGTTGCTATTCGAGTTGGCGCTGGCGCTGCTGATGTGGGCGTTCATGCATTTCGCTACGCCGTGGTTTTTCCGGCTTTTCCTCGACCACTCGCCGGAGATTTACCAAAAATCGCTCGAATACATCCACTACCGCTCGTTCGGCATTTTTTTCAGTTATGGCGGCATCGCGCTCATTTCGCTGTACAGCGGCATCGCGAGGCCAGGCATTATTTTGTTCACGACGGTGGTGCTGGCGATTATCAACCTGCTGTTGAATTACGGCCTTATTTTCGGCAAATTCGGCCTTCCGGCGATGGGCATCGGCGGGTCGGGGCTGGCGAGCAGCATCGCGGAAGGCGTGGCCTTCGTCGTGTTCGGCGCATACATGATTTTTGACAAAGAAAACCGCCGGCTCCGCATTTTTTCCATGCCCGAACCAGACTGGCCGCTCACAAAACAACAACTTCGCCTTGCGCTCCCCGTTGTGGCAAATGCCGCCGTCGGGCAGGGAAGTTGGGTCTTTTTTTTCGGGATGGTGGAGAATCTGGGCCCGCGCGCGCTGGCGATTTCCAACCTCGCCCGCACGGTTTATTTGCTTTTGTCCATCCCGATGTGGGGTTTTTCTTCTGGCGCGAACACGTTGATTAGCAATTTAATCGGTCAAAAACGCTACCACGACGTGCTGCCTGCGGCCTGGAAAACGGGCAAATTCTGCTGGGCGGTTTCGATGATTTTGGCTGTGCCGATTCTGCTTTTTCCCGGCCAGGTGCTCTACCCGCTTTTGGGCAAAGAAGACATGAGCCTCATCACCGAGACGCAACCAATTTTTTATCTTTTGCTGCTGATTCTCTCGATGGCAACCTTCGGCGTGGTGTTCATCAACGCGCTGGCTGGCACGGGCGCGACCTGGTTCGGGCTGCAATTGCAGGCTTTGGCGGTGGCGATTTATCTCGGTTACCTTTATTTTATCACCAATTTTACCCAGCTCGGCCTGACATGGGTGTGGGCAGCGGAAATCATTTATTGGGTTGTGATGATTGCGCTCGTCGTGTGGTATTTAAGGACGGAGCGGTGGCATGAGATGGAGTTTTAGACGGTACACGGCAGACGGTACACGGTTTACGGTGTAGAGCAAAAAATCCGTGTACCGTCCACCGTCCACCGTTTTACTTTTTCCGGCGGTAAAAAAGCGGCCGGTCGTAGCGAAAATAACCCAGACTGCGGATTTCCGTAATTACAGGCGCAAACTCCTGAAGATGAATGACAAGCCGACGCTGCCGGTCGTCCCAGTACCAATTTTGAATGAGCCGCAAGTGGGGAAAATCTTCTGCGCGAAGTTCATTTTTCTCGACTTCAATTTTCTCCTCGTAAGTCTCCGCGTTGATCATTATGAGAGTGTCAATTGACAAAAGCATATCGTATCTGGTTTCAAAGGGAATCGGCTCGCCGGCAGTGTCGTACACTTTGAATTTCGCGTCCGTGCGAAAACGGTCGAGCAGAACCTGCATCACTGGCGGTTTAAGATTTTTAAGCGGGCGCAGGCTTTCCAGTCTGGGGCTGTTGTCAAGCGTTTTGATTTGAGCCGCCCAGGATATGTTCGAATCGTCGACACTCGGCTGCTTCCGAGATTTTTTCTTTGAAAAATTGGGCATTTTCAGCCAAAAAGGAATGAAGTCGGACAAGTAAACCTTGTTTTCACCGATTTTTCTGTCATACTCGTATCGTTTGAAAAGCCTTACCGGGGCGATGGCAAAGGTTAGTAATTCAAAGTCCCCCTTGTTCTCATCGAAATAAAGCAGTTGCTTCGCCCGGATGGCATACCAGGTAGTAATGTCCCATGTGTGAGGTGTCTCTTTTACTTCATCCTCTCCTGTTTCTGCATTAAATGCCACACAGAGGCCATAGGAATCGAGTGTTCGAGCGACCCCGTCAAGGGAGAGTTGCCCGACCGTGTCGGCTAATTGCAACCCTTCGCCAAAAGGATCAAGGCTCTTCACGTCCACGCTCTCGCCAGCAAATTGCCACGCTGGCCACTCGCCCGACCGGGCGGCAGCCAATATTTTTTCCATCAACATTTCGCTGCCTTCGTAGGGCGTTCGATTTTTCGGATCATAATTTTTCCAAAAAATAATGTCATTTTGCTCTGCGGAATCCGAAGGAAGCGGCGGGCGGAGGTAGTATTTCACGTCAATTTCGGCAGCCCAAATCACGTCGGGATTGTTCAAAATCCGCTCATACTGAGCCTCTGCGAGTATCGGAAGCAAAGCAAAAAACAACAAACAACAGACTTTTTTCATGGAAAAATGAGTTTGTTAGGCGATTCAAAAAAACAACAAAACGCGATGCGAACAAGCGTATTTTTCAGCAAAAACTGGCTGATTTCCTGTCTGATTTTCTGCCTTTTTCAAAATGGCCTTTTTGGACAAATCGCCGTCGAGGTGGAAAAAATGAATGTCATGTACGCTGGACTTGAAAACCCCGTCACGATTGCATCGGGTGAGGTGCCCGATTCTTGCATCATGTTGCAGATCAACGCTGGTAAAATCAAAAAAGTCGGAACCGGAAAATATGTCTGCGAGGTCATGGCAGATTCGATACGGTTAGTGGGTCGCGCAACACTTTTGATAAAAGATACTTGCAGCAATGAACTGCTTGGTCAGCGGATTTACCAGGTAAAACATTTACCAGTGGAAATCCTGTTAGGTGCCCGACATCGAAGCAAAACAATGAGAAACGGCGAGTTTAAAGCACAAGCGGGTATAGTTGCGCAAGTCACGGGCTACGACATTCAAGCACACTGTGACATGGTCGGTTTCGAGGCTTACTTCTTTTCAAAAAAGACCGGCGAACTCTGGCAAGGCCACAACACGGGGGCGCGATTCGAGGGCGCAGTGTTGGAAAAACAGCAAGCGGTCATGCCCGGCGACTGGGTCATTTTTCGCCAGATTTCGTACCGATGCCCCGGCATGAAACAGCCGATGTTCAGCGACGAGGAGTTGTTTTTTGAGATAAAGTAAATGTTACCTCCGTAACCCTTCCTGCCAATTTCTCGCCCGACATTTGCGCCATCTTTTCCAATTAGCACATTTGCACATTGACCACATTAGCACATTCTCTGCGAAAATGGACGACCTGGGAATATCTCCCCTGGTGGATTGCGAACGTACCGGTGTACGGCATTTGGCTGTGGTTCGCGGCGCGGGCGCGGCACCTGGTTTTTTTTTCCAACGTCAACCCCGCCATCCCGCTCGGCGGCGCGATGGGCGAATCGAAACACGATATTTTGCAACTGCTGCCAGAAGAAGTTTTGCCCAAGACTCTTTTGGTACGCGGTGGCGAATCTTTTGAAAACGTGCAAATTGCGTTGGAACAAGCCAGGATTTCTTATCCGCTCATCGCCAAACCCGACGTGGGCGAGCGCGGTTTTTTGGTGAAAAAAATAACCTCATCGGAAGCGTTGAAAAGCCATCTCGAACGCTTTCCCGTTCCATTCATTTTGCAGGAATTTCTCACGTTGCCGGTCGAGATGACCGTTCTGTTTCACCGTTTTCCTTCGGGCAAATTCGGCATCACGTCGGTGTGTGTCAAAGAATTTCTGGCGGTCGAAGGCGACGGCGTTTCCAATGTCCGGGAATTGATGCGCCGAAACACGCGGGCGACTTTTCAGTTGGAGCGTTTCGAGCAGGAATTTCCCGAAATTTTGGAAAAAATACCTGTCAGCGGCGAAACGCTTTTGCTCGAACCCATCGGCAATCACTGTCGCGGCACCAAGTTTCTGAACGGCAATCATTTGATTGACGAAGGTTTGCTCGCGGCGTTCGAGCCGGTGTGCGAGCGATTGCCGGGTGTGCTTTATGGGCGTTTCGATTTGAAATGCGAAAGCATGGAAGCCTTGCGGCGCAGCGAATTCAAAGTGATGGAACTCAATGGCGTGTTCGGCGAACCGGCGCATGTGTACGACCCTTCGTTCGGGATGTGGCGTGCCTACCGCGATTTTTACCGCCACTGGCGAATTCTTTTTGAACTCAGTCGCGCGCAAGTCCGCCTCGGCGTTCAGCCGACTTCGCACGGCGAGGCGCTGCGGATTATTCGCGGTTATTTTCGCTACAAAAAAGAGTTGGAAGCGAAATGAAGCCAGACTTTAGATGCCGGATTCAAGATTCAGGATATCAGATTTTTGGATTTTTAGGCTGAAATCCGGTGTCTAAAATCTGGCATATCAAGTCCAAAGTCTGCAATTAACCCTACCTTTGCGCCTCACTAATTTTTTATCAATGAATATTGCAGCAAACAAAGTAGTGTCCGTGCACTACACCCTGACCGAAGGCACTGCCGACGGACAACTTGTGGAAACGACCAATGGCAGCCAACCGCTCGTCTTTATTTATGGCATTGGTATGATGATTCCTGATTTTGAAAAGAACCTGGAGGGTATGAAAACGGGTGATAAATTCTCGTTTGGCATTCCGGCAGCCAGCGCTTATGGCGAATATGACGACACGAAATTGGTGGAAGTGCCCAAAAATATATTCGAGATGGACGGCAAAATCCCCGACGGTTTGCTCGAAGTGGGTAATATGCTCCCGCTCACCGACCAGCACGGTAATCATTTTCAAGGTATGGTAGCCTGGGTTGGGCTGGATAAAGTGAAAATTGATTTCAACCACCCGATGGCAGGCGTTGATCTGTATTTCACCGGCCACGTAGAGCACGTTCGTGATGCCGAACCTTCAGAACTCGCGCACGGCCACGTGCATGGCGAAGGCGGCCATCAACATTGAGGAAAAAATCAAAAGCCAAAAAAGCGAAAGGCAAGCTGCAAGCGAAAACTTGTTGCTTGCCTTTCGTTTTTTGCCGCCTGCTTTTTGATTTTTACCTTCTGGTTTTCAGACATTTGAGGCTGCAAAACGAAATATCATGAACACTCAAGGCCATCACGGGCATCATCGCCTTTCTACGGCGGGTTTGTTGATTACACTTGGTATCATTTTCGGCGACATCGGCACTTCACCGCTTTATGTGATGAAGGCCATCGTAGGGGAGGGGAATATTATTGACCGCCTGACGGTGTTGGGTGGTGTGTCGCTCGTGTTCTGGACGCTGACCCTGCAAACAACCGTCAAATACGTGTTGCTTACGCTTCGTGCCGACAACAAAGGCGAAGGCGGAATTTTTTCCCTTTACACCCTGGTGCGCCGGAAGGAGAAATGGCTGCTCTATCCGGCCATCATTGGCGGGGCTGCCATGATTTCTGACGGGATGATAACGCCGCCGATTTCGGTTTCTTCAGCCGTCGAAGGGTTGGAATTGAAATACCCCGGCATCCCGACGATGACGATTACCATCGCCATTATTTCATTACTCTTTTTCGTGCAAAGGTTCGGGACAGCTGCAGTGGGTAAAAGTTTCGGGCCGATTATGTTGCTCTGGTTCACGACCCTGGCGGTGTTGGGTTTGGCGAACATTAGCCACGATTTGGAAGTTTTGTCGGCGCTTAGTCCACATTATGGCATTCAACTGCTCATGTCGCATCCGAAAGGGATTTTTATACTGGGAGCAGTTTTTCTCTGTACGACCGGAGCGGAGGCGCTTTATGCCGATTTGGGGCATTGCGGCAGGCAAAACATTCAAGTCAGCTGGATTTTTGTAAAAATATGCCTGATGCTCAATTATCTGGGGCAAGCGGCGTGGCTGCTTCATCATCAAGGGCAACATTTGGACGAAAATCCTTTTTACGGCATGATGCCGATTTGGTTTCTGTGGCCGGGTATCATCATCGCGACATTGGCCGCTATTATTGCCAGCCAGGCGCTTATTTCGGGGTCATTCACGCTGGTATCGGAGGCGGTTCGGTTGGGCTTGCTGCCAAAATTGACCGTAAAATTTCCGACCAACATGAAAGGCCAGATTTACATTCCAGCGGTCAATACTTTCCTGTGGTTAGGCTGTATCGGCGTAGTATTGTTGTTCAAACACAGCGGCGCGATGGAAGCGGCATACGGTTTGGCAATCGTGCTGGCTATGCTTTGCACGACGATTTTGTTGTCCAACTGGCTGGTGGTCAAACGCGTACATTCGACCATTATCTGGATTATGCTGGTTTTTTACGTCGTCCTCGAGGGTTTGTTTTTGATTGCGAATGGCGCCAAATTCCACGAGGGAGGTTACGCCACTGTGCTCATGGCCGGTTTGTTGGCAGGTATCATGATTTTGTGGGTCAACGCCAAACGTATCCGCCAGCGCTACTCCGACGAGGTGAAAATTCGGGAGTATCTCGACCAACTTATCTTGCTCAGCAACGACGACGACATCCCCAAGTACGCCACCAACCTCGTTTTTCTGACAGGAGCCAAAAATCCTAAAAACGTGGAAGACAGGATTTTATACTCGATCCTTCAAACCCAGCCCAAGCGTGCCGACGTGTACTGGTTTGTTCATATCGAAACGACCGACGAGCCTTACACGATGGAATACGAGGTAAATACCATTGCCTACGACGATGTGTACAAAGTCAATTTCCGGCTCGGCTTCCGAATACAACAACGCATGAATGTGTTTATGCGGAAAGTGGTGGAAGATCTCGTCGAAAACGAAGAACTCAGCGTTTACTCACGCTACCACACCATGAGCAGCAAGTACCCCACCGGCGATTTCAGGTTCGTGCTGATACAGGAATTTTTGTCCAACGAAAATGAATTGCCCTTTCCCGAACAACTCATCATGTCCATTTACCTCACGGTGAAAGGCTGGGTGTCGTCGCCGAAAAACTGGTTTGGTCTCGACAGTGATTCGGTGGAGGTGGAAAAGGCGCCGCTGTTGCTCCAGCCGGTTAAAGACGTGAACCTCAAGCGACTGCGCAGCCGGGAAGAAGGATAAATCGCCAGCCATTGCATCGTTTGTGCGCTTCCCGTACCTTTGTTCTGCGCGGCGACTTGCTGCAGATTCGTCCATTTTTTTAAATTTTTTTTCCGATGTACAAAGGCACCGTAAAATTCTACAACGAAACCAAAGGCTACGGCTTCATCGTAGAGGAAGGCACCAACCAGGAGGTTTTCGTCCACGTCACCGGCCTCATTGATAAAGTCCGCAATGGCGACACCGTCACGTTCGAGACTAAAAAAGGCAAAAAAGGCATGACTGCCGTGGAAGTGAAACTGGCGTGATGCGTTGAAAATGATACGAAAAGCCCTCGCAAAGTGTATTGGCGAGGGCTTCTTTTTTGGTTTAAAGCGGGCGCGTTTTTTACGAAATGATTAATTTTTCGGGCAGGCTCGTTTTCACCCGTGAAACGTAAAAGTATAATTGGCCCAAAAATTCCAGAGCGTCACCACGCCGGTGGCGATGAGTTTGGAAGGGTAAAACTTCACGCCGAGGCGTTCGTTGAGCAGGTAAATAATGCCGTTGTTGATACCCAACCCGATAAGTGAGGCCAGTAAAAATTTGGAGAATTGCGTGGCCACCGCAGGGTCCTGGCTGTGAAAGGTCCACACGCGATTGAGCAAATAATTGCTCACTACCGCGCAAAGAAATCCCGTGCTGTTGGCGACGTATTGGTTGATTTTCAGTTTTTCCTTGCAAAGCCACGTGATACCGAAATCAACCACCACGCCTGAGGCTCCTACGATGCCGAATTTGAAAAATTTGATGATTAAATCGTTCATGGTGTACACACGCTGAAAGTCTTTTACGGGTATTTGCAAACTGCCACTGCCAACTGACTCATTTCCCTTTAAAATTTGCTTTTCGTTTTTCCACAAAAGCCGTTGCGCCTTCGATGAAGTCTTCGGTGCCGCAACACTCGCCGAAGGCGTCCACTTCTTTCCAAAAACCATCCATACCTTCTTCGTAGTAAGCGTTCACCGTTTCAATGATTTTTGAAATGGCGATGGGCGCTTTTGTGGCTATTTTTTCAATCAACTCTTTGGCTTTCGACACTTCCTCACCGGCCGGGACGACGTAATTGACTAGGCCAAGTTGCAAGGCTTCCGCCGCGCCAATCAGGTCGGCAGTCATCAGGAGTTCCGTTGCTTTCGTTTTGCCGATGTACTGGATGAGGCGCTGCGTGCCGCCGTAGCCGGGGATGAGGCCGAGGTTGACTTCCGGCTGACCGAATTTGGCTTTTTCGCCGGCCACACGCAGGTGGCAGGCCATCGCCAGCTCGCAGCCGCCGCCAAGCGCGAAGCCGTTGACCGCCGCGACGACGGGTTTCGGGAATCGCTCGACGAGGAAAAAAATCTCCTGCCCGCGTTTCGCCATTTGCATCCCTTCGGCGGCGCTCAGGCTGCTGAACTCGGTAATGTCGGCGCCGGCCACAAAGGCTTTTTCGCCGGCTCCGGTGACGACGACGCCTTTCAAACCTTCTATTTCATGCGCGGCTTCGCCGAAGAAATGCTGGAGTTCGAGCATCGTCTGCGTGTTCAGAGCATTCAGCGCCTTTTCGCGGCTGATAGTGACGAGGGCGATGCCGTTGTCGTGGGTGATTTGTAAGTTTTCGTAAACCATTTTTGCGTTGGTGATTTGTTGATTTGGTTATTTGGTGATTTGAAGGTCGAATAACCATATCAACGAATCACCAGATAACCATAAAAAGGTCGGCAAAAGTAGAGAAAACCAACTGGAAAAGACCAAAATGAAAAGGGCGCTTGCTTGCGCAAACGCCCCTTCCGTCAGATGCTTCTGTTTGTTTATTCGCTCACTACCAGTGATTTATTCAATCTTTGACCGGTAGTCAAAAGAGTCAAATTGTAGTAGCCGCCCGGCAATCCTTTGTCGAAACGGAGGGTGTAGATGGACATATCTACTTTTTCGATGCGGCGGTTGAGTACGACGACGCCCAGTTGGTTGTACAGAATGAGGTGGACAGATTGCTCCATAAAGTTGGAGAGATCAACCTGCACGGCGTCGCTGGCAGGATTGGGGTACACACTGAAATCGCCGTTCGGAGTAGTTGCGACGGTTCTGGATTCGCCTTTTTTGCCTTCGATGAGATTTTCCTCATCGCAGTGACCGGGGCCGGTAATGCCGTTGTTGTAATTATCGAGCGTAGTGGCGAGATTGACGAACTGCTTGCGGAGGGTACTGTTGCCTTTGAGTGTTGCGATGTAAGCAGGCGTGTAGGTATTGAAGAGTGTAGTCGCAGTATTGTAAGCAGCCAAAACTGCCGGCGGAATAGATGCGCCATCCAGTTGATTCAGTCGAGCGGCAATGTACTGGTGTGCCAGAATGTAGTAGGCATTGCCTGCCGGAGCCGTCCAGGCTACCTGATAGTAGGTTTGGCCGCTCAGGAAGAAGGTCGTGCTGGCGCCGTTCGGCAAAAGCGCCCAGGTTTCGTCGTAAGGGGCGGGGCCGAATTCGGAGTGTGTTTTCCAGTAACCGATGGTGTGGGTGCAGCCGCCGCCGCAGGGTACTTCGATATTCACCGTCCAGCTATCGGCGTCTGTGTTACCATTATCGTTCGTTTCAAAAGAGGCGGTGTTCGTCACCGTTTGTGCGCCGCATCCGTCGGGTTCTTCAAATGGACCCACGTGCATGGAATAATTGAACATTTGGGGAGCGTCGCTGGCACAAACAGTTCCGAGCACTCCGTACAAGTCATCCGGCACGTCCGCGCATTCGTCGTATTCGTTGGTGGGCGTGCTGCCGAACTCGACGTTCGCCGAACCAGTGAAGTCGGTCGTGCCGTTGGGCGTTGCGTTCATCTCCTCGTCGAATGAATAATTTTGCAGGGTTGCCGCTGCCGTATTCAATCGCTGCGCGTTGTCGGGCAGGTCGGCAGCATAAGAGCAGTTGATAGACCCGCCGGCCGGCACGGTATAAGTGGGACAATTGACGGTGGCCGCAATATTTGGCGAAATAATATCGGACACGGCAGTCAAATCAGCATCGCGGCTGGGGTGCGGGTTATTGATGGTTATCGTGCCGCTCACGGCATAGTTTCCGTCGGTGTAAGAAGCATCCACCTGTACTGTGTAATTCACCAAAAACTGTTGCCCCGGCGACAAGGTCAATTCCGTTTGGCTACCCGATTTTTCAATCGTCCAGTCCCAGTTGCGGTCGAACGTGGTGGTAGCGTCTTTGGTGACAGTCAGTTCATAACAAGTCACTTCGACATCGGCAGAGGCGTCTTGACCGGTTTCGACAATGGTCGCCGTGTTGGGATTTGTGCCTGCGTCGTCGCAGTCGAAAGTGCGGTCGTACATCCATGAAGCGTCGTCAGAGACAGGCCCCCACGATTCGCCATTACTGTCTTCGACGTTGACTGCGTCGTTTACTACCGTAGTTGGGTCGCCGAAGGAATAGGGCGCTGTGGCTTCATCGCCTTCCACGTTCGATGTGCTGGTTGCCACTGTCACGGTGTTGGTGCCGTCGCAAGCGAAGTCCAGGTCTGCCGTGTAAGTACATTCCAAGGTAGCGCCTGCAGCAAGGACATAGGGGAAAGTGACGCCACAACTCAAGGTTGGAGTGCCGTTGCCGCAGGAAAGTACGTCCGAGATGCTGGTGATGGTTGCAGATAATGGCGTATTATTCTCGACTGTAATCGTACCGCTGACCGCCCAATAGCTGTCGGTATAGTCAACTTTATCCACTGAAACGGTGTATTTGGATGTTCCCTCGTCGCCAGTGAAAAAGCCCCATTCGTCGGGGGTGACAGTTTTCTCAATGTCCCAGTTCCATGTGCGGGTAAAGGTTGTGTTGGCGGTTTTGGAGGCCGATAACCGATAATGAAAGCAAAAATCCATGTGACTGAAACCGGCATATTTCCCGCTTGCGTTCACTGGCGAATGCAAGTTCCCGTCGCTCGATGGGCGAGGATTTGTACTGGTGTAGTCGTACACGTTGTAGCTACTGCTGCCCTTGGCAACGATCTGGTCAATAACGATATGGTCGGGCACACTCCACGACATTACTTCCCCGCAACTGCCAACAGTAATAGTGACCGTCACATCATTGCCGGGAATACCATCGAGGTTGAAATTAATAACCTCGGCCCCATCGCCGGGGGTAAGTCGCTCACAGACATCGGGATTGTTGCCATCAAAAGTCGTGGGCACAATGCCCACCGGGGAAGTAGGGGTATTGCTGAAGCATGTTTGTGCTGTCAGGTTGTTGTGGAAAAACCCCGCGAAAAGCAGCAGCAACGCTATCGTACGGAGCGAATTCGGCATACGAAATGCCTTTGCGGTCGGTAATTTGTCTAAATGTCCCATTTTGGAGAATAGTTTAAAGGTTAAAAAAAGGTTTGTGCGATGCCATGACGAATAAGCTCATGGCCACCTCTGTGCGGGAGAAGCCTGGAGTAGAAAACCGAGGACTTGGTAGTGTTTGAAAAAAAATCCGCTGAAACGGTCAGGGGCAACGAACCGGGCAGGAGATGCCTATTAAAGGGTGAGAGCGGGTGTTAAGACGCCACACAAAAGAATTGAATGGTCTAATTATTTCTCAAAAAAGACACAAAGAGGCATTTTATATACCGCATTCGGCGCGATTTACGGGGGGTAAGATTTGGCTATTTTTAAAAATTAACAAATTTGTGCCGCCGGAATCTGGGTTAATAAATTGCCAAAATCAACAAAAATTCAATCCACTTTCAACACCTCGATTTCCTCCGCCTTCCAGTGGACGTATTTGTCTAAGTTGTAGTTTTCCAGGCGGTTGTGGTAAAAATAGAGGACGCGGAAGTTAGAAGAAACGATGTCGCCGTCGCGGGTAAAACTCAGGGGTTTTTCCGTGTGAAAGACGCCGAGGTTTTTCAAGCCGTCGCGCACGACATCGCCGGCAGAGCGGTGGAGTTCGGGCGCGAGCCGGATTTTGCCCTGTTTTTCCCACTCTACGAGTGTCTCCTGCATTTGTTCCACTACTTCTTCCACGGCGCGAAAAGGAAAAACATAATCATCGGGCGGCAGGCGCAGGATGCCGAAAAGGTCGAGTTTGGGGTTTTCGTGCATGAGCATTTCAAACACGGCATAGGCGACGAGGTGGCTGCTCAAGACCACATTTTCCACGTGGTATCGCTCCACGACCCGTTCGGCGAGCAGTTTTGTGTATTCTTCTTCTCGCTGACGGTCTTCGTTGATTTCGTTTTTCCGCCCCATAAAATACTCCCGGATATCGAGTTCGTTGCCAAAGCGGTCGAAACTTCGCCCTTGTGCATCCACGAAGTTGCCGAGCACGTCCATCGGTTTGCCGACGCTGAGCGTGATGTCGCTCGTAGTGTTGAAAAAACGCCAGACGAAACGAAACCACGCGCGCACGCTTGTGCCTTCGTCTTTCAGGCGCAGGTAATTTTCTTTGCCGATGTGTCGCAAATGCTGTTCGATGAGAAAAGGCGCTTCGAGTACGAAATTGTAGCAAATCACCATCGGCACGATGAAGACTTTTTTGTCTGCATTCTGCTGATTCAGTGCACGTTGGGCTTCCACAGCCGTGCCGAGCAAACCCATTTTTAGGTCGGTTTCCAATTCACCCGAACGCGAGCGTGTGCCACCTGGGAAAAACAAATTATTGACCCCGCGCTGGATACTGAGTTTGCTCATCACCTTGAGCGTTTCAAGGTAAATCGGGTTCTTTTTGCGCCGGTCCACGCGGTAGGCGCCGAGGCGATTCATGAAATAAGCCGCCGGGCCGAAATTGTAAAGGTTCAACCCTGCGCCGTAACTGAACGACGGCAGGCCCATGATTTGGTCCATTGCGTAGCCGACGAGGATGGAATCGAGGTTGCTGCTGTGGGTCGGGACGACGACGACGGTGCCGTGTTTGAAGAGTTCGCGCACCGTCTCTACGTCGCCGACCACGTTCAGACGCTCGTAGAGATGCCGCCTGCCGCGAAAAATAGCGCGGATACTTTTGCCGACAGCGGCGTTGAACAGGCGGTTGAAAAATGCCGTAAGGAATCGCTGGGCAAATTTGAACGTGTTAACCTGAAACGTCCCGACGATTTCTTCCGAATAGCGGTGAATGATTTTTTGCAGGATTTCTTCTGCCGCCGCTTTGGCCTCCGGGTCGTTGCGGTCGAGCGATTTTTTGATGAGCCGCTTGCTGATTTTATTCCAAAACTGCCGCTCGTTGGGCGGATCCACTTTCCACGGCGACTCTTTGATACGGATGCGTTCCTGGTAAATTGTTTTTACCAGAACGTCCACCAAATCGCGTTTGTGGCGACTCACGAAGCGGTTGAAAGTGAATTCGTCAATCTCCCGGATGAATTCCGCGCGGTCTTTGCTCAGCCGGTAAATCGGCCAGTCTTCCATGCGCTCGATGACGCGCGGGTATATGGTTACGTTTTTTTTCATAATTGTAGCCCGGAATGGTATTCCGGGAAAACCAGCCGGAATGCCATTCCGGCTTACAGGTATTTTCCAATAAAATCCAAAATCTCTTCTTTGCCGGTTCTGCGCTCCGAAGAGGTGATAAAATACGGCGGTAAAGTCTCCCAGGTTTTGGACAATTCGTTCATAAAAGCCTCAATATTCTTGTCAAGCGTGACTTTTCCGATGCGGTCAGTTTTGGTGAAACAGATGACGAACGGGACGCCGATTTCGCCAAAACTGTTGATAAATTCGAGGTCAATCTTCGTGGGCGGAATGTTGGAATCAATCAGCACGAAAGCGCAGACGAGTTCTTCGCGGTCACGGAAATAGCCATTAATCATGGTTTCGAGCGTCTTGCGTTCCGATTTCGAGACGCGGGCGTAGCCGTAACCGGGCAAATCTACCAGGTACCAACTCTTGTTGATGAGAAAAAAATTCAAGAGCCGTGTCTTGCCCGGCGTGCCCGACACTTTCGCCAAACCCTTGCGCGTGAGCATATTGATGAGCGACGATTTGCCCACGTTGGAGCGCCCGATGAAGGCGAACTCGGGCTTGCCATCCTTCGGGCACTGGCTCACTTTCGGGTAACTGGCTACAAATTCGGCGCTGGTGACTTCCATATTTCGGCGGGCGAAGGTAGGGAATTCGGGATTAAGGGTAATTGAAGTCATTAAAGTCATTATGTTGAAAATGAAAATGATTTTTAATGACTCCAATTACCTCTAATGACTTTTAATGACGAGATAACGCTTCTGGTTAGCGAACGGTTAAATCTTCGGCATTTTGCCCGTTGCCCGTACCAATTTGCGGAGGTCGCCGTTTTTGAAGAAACACACAACCTACACACACTCGTATGAAAAATCTGTTTTTGGCATTCGGTTTAATCCTCTTTTCCGCCCACATCGCGCAAGCGCAATTTTCCTTCGGTATTAAAGGCGGCATGAACACGCAGGTGAACAAACCCGACGGCATCGTCATCGGCGGCGGCGACACAGCCTTCGATTTCGGGGTGGACAAAATCAAATTCGGTACCCAGTTCGGCGTGTACATGCGCCTCGGTAACAAGGTTTTTTTCCAGCCGGAATTGATTTTTAACTCCAACAAAGTGGACTACAAAATCGGCGAATCCTCTGTTGACGATGTCATCAAAAACGAGCGTTACCAGTACCTCGACCTGCCGCTATTGGTCGGTTTCACGGCTGGCCCGGTGCGTTTTCACGGCGGCCCTGTCGGGCACTACTACCTCAGCAGCAGGTCGGAACTCACTGACTTTGATGGTTATGCAGCGCGTTGGAAACAAATGACCTGGGGCTGGCAAGCCGGCCTCACCATCGGCACGGGACGTATTTCCGCCGACATCCGCTACGAGGGCAACTTTACGAAACAAGGCGATCACATCACGTTTTTCGGCGATAAATACACCTTCAGCAACACGCCCGCACGGCTCATGGTGGGGCTGAATATCGCGATAGTGAAATAGTCGTTTCTCATCAATCAACATTGCGTCATTGGTTAATCGAGCGCGGTCGGGGTTTTCCCGCCGCGCTTTTTGTTTGCGACAATTCAAACTTTCCGAAAGTTGACAACTTTCGGAAAGTTGCGCTCTACTTTTGCTCCAATAAATGAGCGCGAACGCGCCATCACGCTCTGCGTGACAAATCACCACTCCAACCAGTCACCTAAAATGGCAACTTGGTACAGTATCGCCAAATCTCTTCATCTCATCGGCATGGTCTCCTGGATGGCCGGGATGTTTTACCTCGTGCGCATCATGGTTTACCACGCGATGGCGCTGGAAAAAGCCGAACCGGAACGCAGCACACTGGCGCAGCAATACACGCTGATGGAGTGGAAATCGTACAAAATCATCCTGCAACCTGCCATCGTCATCACCTGGAGTTTCGGGGTGATGATGCTGTTTATCCAACCCGTCTGGCTGCGCGAAGGCTGGATGCACCTGAAACTGGCTTTCCTGATTTTACTCACCGGGTACACGCACTCTTTGAAAGGTCATATTCGGAAACTGGAAAACGGAACATCCAAATTTACCCATATCCACTACCGCGCCCTGAACGAGGTGCCGACGATTTTTCTCGTCGCCATCGTTTTTCTCGCTGTTTTTAAAGACCGCATCAACTACCTCGCGTTGTTCGGCGGCTTGGCGATTTTTACTGGGTTGATTGCGTGGGGAATTCGGAAAGCAAACGCGAAGCAATAAGTCACGCAAAGGCGCAAAGTGCGCAGAGAATTATCTACGCTTGGCGTTCTTTGCGTCTTTGCGTGACTTAATATTGCCGTACTTTTCGCCCATAAAACCGCCCCCTTTCCCGCCCGCGCTTTGGTAGAAACAGTGTTTGCCAACCTTACTTGAAAACAGCCTATGGCCTCTGTCGCCGAATTGCTCTCCGCCGCCCGCCGCCGCTCCTTTGTAGGCCGCGAGCGTGAACTCGAAATCTTCGAGCGCCTGCTCGATTCGCCCTCGCCCGACTGTGTGCTGCTCACGGTGTACGGCCCAGGTGGACAGGGAAAAACGACCTTGCTCAAACAATTCACCGACCTCTGCAACGAGCGCAAAATGAGCCACTTGCTCGTGGATGCCCGCGAAATAGAGGCGCATCCTGTCGGTTTTTTGGAGGCCGTGCGAGCCAGTTTGGGAAAATCGCTCGCTGCCGGTCAGGACGTTTTTGAAGCCATCGGCGAACTGCCGGGAAGAGCCGTACTTTTCATAGATACCTACGAAAAAATCAGCCCGATAGACGACTGGGTGCGCACCGATTTTTTGCCCAACTTACCTGCCAACGTCCTCACGGTCATCTGCGGGCGCAATGCCCCCTCCATTGCCTGGCTGAGCGACCCCGGCTGGAAAGCCCTGATGAAGAGCATCCAACTCCGCAATTTCAGCGACGCCGAAAGCGAGGATTACCTTCGCCGCCGCCATTTGCCGGAAGAAAAAATCCAGCCGATACTTGACTTCACGCACGGCCACCCGCTCGCCCTCTCGGTCGTGGCCGACATTTACGAGCAGTATCCCGACAAAAATTTCAGTCCCGACGAGTCGCCCGACGTGATTCGGACCTTGCTGCAACTCTTTGTGCGCCAGGTGCCAAGCCCCATGCACCGGGCGGCGCTGGAAGTTTGTTCCATCGTCAATTTGCTCACCGAATCGTTGCTCGCCGAAGTCATGGGCGTGGAGGATGCGAGCGAACTCTTCAACTGGCTTTGCGGCCTGTCGTTCATCTCCATCGGGCGCGAGGGCATTTACCCGCACGACATCGCCCGCGAGGCTTTGTGCGCCGATTTGAAATGGCGGCACCCCGACTGGAACGCCGAACTCCACAACCGCGCGCGGCATTATTACCATCGGAAATTGAAAGAAGCCACAGGCGAAACCCAGCGCCGCGTGCTCTTCGACCTCATTTTCCTGCACCGCGTGAACCCGGTGGTGAAACCCTTCTTCGAATGGCAGGAAACCGGCAGTTTTTGGGTGGACGTAGCGAACGCGAACGACTTGCCCGTGTTGCGCGACATGATTCGCCGGCACGAAGGCGCGGAGAGCCTCGCCGTCTTTGATTTTTGGGCAAAAAATCCGGCGGCGCAAATCTGGGTCTGGCGCGACGGCGCGAAACAAGCCAACGCTTTTGTGCTGAAAATCAACGGCCATGAACTTGTTTCCGAAAAAAACCTGCCCGATAAACCCACTCAAAAAGTCCTCGATTACCAAAACAAACACCTCCACCTGCGGCAGGGTGAGCAGTCGGCCATTTTCCGAATGTGGATGGCGAACGAGACGCATCAGTTGGTGTCACCCCTGCAAAGCAGCATTTTCCTGACCATCGTGCAATACTATTTCACGCCGGGGCTGGCGGTGAGTTTTCTCGAAACAGTGCAGCCCGAATTCTGGCGCGCCGTGCTGACCTACGCCGACCTCGCCCATGTGCCGGAACTCGATTTCGAGACAAACGGCATCCCTTTCGGCTTTTACGTGCATGACTGGCGGATGCGTCCGCCGCTGGCGTGGCTCGAACTCATGGGCAAACGCGAGGTGGGCATCGCTGCCGATTTGGCGGCGGAAACGCCACAGTTGCAAGTGGTTGTGCTGAGCGAGGCGGAGTTCAGCGAGAGCGTGGCGGAGGCGCTTCGGCATTTTCACAACAGCAACCAACTGCTGCAAAACCCGCTCATCCGCTCGAAATTTATCGTCCATCGTTCCGGCGCAGATGCCTCCGATGGCGAGCGCGTGGGGGTGTTGAAGGAAAAGATATTAGGAGTCATTAAAGAAATTGAGGAGTCGCCGATTGACGGCAAATACCACCGGGTGCTGTATCGCACGTTCATCAATCCCGTGGGCAGTCAGGAAAAAACGGCGGACTTCCTGAATATGTCGTTCAGCACCTACCGGCGCTACTTGTCGGCTGGCACACAGCGGGTTGCGGAGATGTTGTGGGGGGAGGAGCTGGGGTAAAATGGGTTTCGGGGTTTCGGGGTGCTGGTTTCGGAGTTGAGAAAATATGCCTAATTTTGTTCAAAAATTTCCCTGTCATGGGCAACACACACACGCATCAATCTGTCATCCGAATTAAACATGGCTGGTTCGTCGGCGCTGAAACCGAGGTCAGACCCAGCCGCCGTCTGACGGATGCCGAACTCATGGAGTTTTGCGCTGAAAACCCCGAACTGCGCGTGGAAATGGACAAAACCGGAAAACTCATCATCATGCCTCCCGTTGACTACGACGGCGGAATCGCCGAAAGCAAAGCGCACGGCTACCTGTTTATGTGGTGGCAACAGCATCAAAAAGGTCAAACTTTCAGCCCTACAGCCGGCTTCAAACTTCCCGACAAATCCGTCCGTTCTGCCGACGGCGCGTGGGCTTCAGATGAAAAAATTGCCGCGATTACGCCCGCCCAACGCAAAAAATTTGCTCCCCTTGTCCCCGATTTTGTGATAGAAATCCGCTCTTCCAGCGACCGCATCGGCAAATTGAAAAAGAAAATGACCGATACCTGGCTCGCCAATGGCGTGCGCCTCGCCTGGCTCCTCGACCCGAAAGCGAAAAAAGCCTACGTCTATCGCCCCGGCCAGCCAGTGGAAGAACTCAATGGCTTCGACCACACGCTTTTTGGTGAGGACGTTTGTCCCGGCTTCGAGTTGGACTTGCGCAAGTTACTCTGAAAAAACGGCGGATTTTCTGAATATGTCGTTCAGGCGCTACTTATCGGCTGGCACATAGCGGGTTGCAGAGATGTTGTGGGGGGAGGAGCTGGAGTAGAAATGGGTTTCGGGGTTTCGGGTTGGAGGGTTTCGGGGTTGGTTTTTTACCTTTGGCGATTGCAAACTCAAACCAATCTTATCATGAAATAGGTGCTACTTCTGAGTGTATTCACCTGCCGTTGTTGGCGTCTCGCCACAAGTGTACGGAAAGTTAGAAGTTATTGTCTTAGAGGATATTGGTCGAGTTTATTGGGGTCACCTCCGCACAGTTCGACGAGGTCTTTGATGAGGCTCCACTCAAGTTCTTGAACAAACTGCAT
>Ga0209172_10000620_pt1 | contig 94286 bp, 87 predicted proteins | sample LarsenN4metaG_FD_184113 | JGI IMG/M metagenome (GOLD analysis project Ga0209172, IMG submission 184113) | Hot spring sediment bacterial and archeal communities from British Columbia, Canada, to study Microbial Dark Matter (Phase II) - Larsen... ... | reverse complement strand
TCATCAACAACGCCGAGAAGCAGATCTGCGTCCTGGAAGATCCCTACATCCTCTTCCATGACAAGAAGATCTCGGCGATCCGGGATCTGCTGCCGGTGCTGGAGCAGGTGGCGAAGGCCGGCAAGCCCCTCTTGATCGTGGCCGAGGAAGTCGAGGGTGAAGCGCTGGCAACGCTGGTCGTCAACAACATCCGCGGTATTCTCAAGACCTGCGCGGTGAAGGCGCCCGGCTTCGGTGACCGCCGCAAGGCGATGCTCGAAGACATGGCGATCCTCACCGGCGGCACGGTGATCGCGGAAGAACTCGGTCTCAAGCTCGAGAACGTGACGCTCAAGGATCTGGGCCGCGCCAAGCGCGTCGAGGTGGAGAAGGAGAACACCACGATCATCGACGGCGCCGGCGAGAAGAAGCAGATCGAGGGCCGCATCAAGGCGATCCGCCAGCAGATCGAGGAGACCACCAGCGATTACGATCGCGAGAAGCTGCAGGAGCGCGTGGCCAAGCTCGCGGGCGGTGTCGCGCTGGTGAAAGTCGGCGCGGCGACCGAAGTCGAGATGAAGGAGAAGAAGGCCCGTGTCGAAGACGCGCTGCACGCGACCCGTGCCGCTGTCGAAGAAGGCATCATCCCGGGCGGTGGCGTCGCGTATCTGCGCGCGCGGCAGGCGATCAAGGATCTGAAGGGCGAGAACCACGATCAGGATTGCGGCATCAAGATCGTGTGGCGGGCGCTGGAAGAGCCGCTGCGCTGGATCGCCGCGAACGCGGGTGACGAGCCCTCGGTGGTGCTCAACAAGGTCGTCGAAGGCAAGGGCAACTTCGGCTACAACGCGCAGACCGGACAGTACGGCGATCTCGTGGAGATGGGCGTGATCGATCCGACCAAGGTGGCGCGTACCGCGCTCCAGAACGCCGCTTCGGTGGCGGGGCTGATCCTCACCACCGACGCGATGGTGGCCGAGTTGCCGAAGGACGAGAAACCGGCGCCGGCGCATCACGGCATGGGCGACATGGATTACTGATCCTCGCTGCAGATCTCTTTCAAAGGCCCCGCTTCGGCGGGGTTTTTTTTTGCGCGGTATGTTCACCCGCCGCTGCCCCCATGTCGGCAAACTGAGACGCTGCTGGAGAGGGGGTTAGACGGCGCACGCAGCGGCGCACGTCCTGTCACGCACGCCACATAAAGTCCCGGCTTCCGTGCCGAGCACGCGCGTTTCCGAGGAATCCACCATGAAGATCCAGCCTGTCCTCCTCTGCGGAGGATGCGGCACCCGGCTGTGGCCGCTTTCGCGCGAGCAGTATCCCAAGCAGTTGCTCGCGCTGAACGGCGAGCGCACGCTCCTGCAGGCGACCGCGCGCCGCGTCGAAGGGCTCGCGGGCGAGGTCCACGCGCCGCTCGTCGTGTGCAACGAGGAGCACCGCTTTCTCGTGGCCGAGCAGCTGCGCGAAATCGGCGTCGGTGCGCGCGCCATCCTGCTGGAGCCGGTGGGCCGCGGCACGGCGCCGGCGTTGACGCTGGCAGCGCTCAGCGCGGTCGCCGCCGACGACCCGGTATTGCTCGTCATGCCGTCGGACCACGTGATCACCGTCGAGTCCGCGTTCCGCGCCGCGATGGAAAGCGGTGCGGCGCTCGCGGCCGAGGGCTTCGTCGTCACCTTCGGCGTGCCGCCGGCCGCGCCGGAGACCGGCTACGGCTACATACGGATCGGCGCCGCCCTTGGCGCCACAGCGGTGTCCGGGGCTTACCAGCTCCACTCGTTCATCGAGAAACCCGATGCCGAAGCCGCGGAACGTTACTGCGCATCGGGTCGCTATTTCTGGAACAGCGGCATTTTCGCCGTGCGCGCCTCGGTGTGGCTCGACAGCATTGCGCGTTACCGTCCCGAGATCGCGGCGGCATGCGAGCGCGCGCACGCGCTCGGCAGCTGGGACACCGATTTTTTCCGCGTGGAGCGCAAGGCTTTCGGCGAATGCGCACCGGATTCCATTGACTACGCCGTGATGGAGCGGCTCGAGGCGGAGCCCGCGAATCCCGCGGCGCCGCGCGCTGCAGTCGTGAGACTCGAAGCGGGCTGGTCGGACGTGGGCGGGTGGAGCGCGCTGTGGGAAATCGGTGGGAAGGACGAGCGCGGCAACGTGATCCACGGCGACGTCTGCGCCATCGAGACGCGCAACTCGCTGCTCATCGGCCAGTCGCGACTCGTCGCCTGCGTCGGGCTCGAGGACGTGGTGGTGATCGAGACGCCCGACGCCGTCATGGTGGCGCGCAAGGACAAGGCGCAGGAGGTGCGCCAGATCGTGGCGCGGCTGAAACAGGACGGGCGCAAGGAATGCCTCAACCACCGCAAGGTGTACCGACCGTGGGGCAGCTACGACGGTATCGACAGCGGTCCGCGGTTCCAGGTGAAGCGCATCGTCGTGAAGCCCGGCGCGGCACTGTCGCTGCAGATGCACCACCATCGGGCGGAGCACTGGGTGGTCGTGCGAGGTACCGCGCGCATCACGCGAGGCGACGAAGTGTTCCTGCTCACCGAGAATCAGTCGACCTACATTCCGCTCGGCGTGCGCCACCGGCTGGAAAATCCCGGCAAGGTCGATCTCGAGATCATCGAAGTGCAGTCGGGCGCCTACCTCGGGGAAGACGACATCGTCCGCTTCGACGATGTCTACGGGCGCGCCGGGAAGAACCGTCCGATCGGATGGGCGCCGCCCGCCGACGCGGCGCTGCGGCCGCGCCATGCAGCCGAGAGCGCTGGCGGTGGCGAGCACGGCGTTATCGCGGAGGCGAGAACCTGAAGCACCTCCCCGACTGCTTCGCAGGCGCCCCTGCTCAACGAAGCGTCATCACCCCGGCGCTGCGCGCCACCCCTCCTCATCGGAGGAGGAGTGGCGGTTGTGCGGAAAGAAAAACGGCGCCGCAGTGCGCGGCGCCGTTCGCGAGCTTCGTCCGATGCGCCTAGAACTGGAATCGCGCGTTGGCCGACACGCGGTTGTATTCGTAGTCGCGCAGCGTGATGTTGGAATCGCGATCGCCGCGCTCGTACGCGAGCGAGAAGCGGATGTTCCGCCGCGGCGCATAGCCGGCCGCGAGGCGCAGGCCGTTGAAGGTGTCCTCGCGCTGCACGCCGGTTCCGAACGAGGGGCCGGGATCGCCTTCGTATTCGCGCTTCTCGTGGATGTATTTCGCCTCGAACACGAGCTTGGACGTCGGTGCCCACGACGGCCCGATGCTCAAGCCGGTGCTGAGGACATAGCTCGCCGCCGCCTGCTCGAGCGTCGCCAGCTCGTCCACCGAGCGGATCTCGCGCCACACCGCGCCGTGGAGGAGGGTCTTCGCGCCGGCCTCCCAATCGAGATTCACGCGGCCGGTGAAACCGTCGAAGTCTCGCGCCGGCACTTCGTCGTGCTCGCGCTTGGTGTAGCCCGCGCGGGCGTTGAGCACCGACTTGCCGGTGATGTTCCAGCGCAGCACCGCGCTCGTTTCGCCCTCGTCATAGCTGTTGGCGACGGTCGTCGTTCCGGAGACGGTCTGGCGGTTGGGGTACTTGCCGTGGCTTTGCTTGTGCTGCACGCCGACGTGATTGTTGAGCGGCGTCACGTAGTCCAGGCCCACGGTCACGGACGTGACTTCCAGATTCAGCGTCTGGCGGGTGGCAGCACTGTGATCCCACTCGCCCCAGTCGGCTCCACCGCGGATGCGCCAGCGCGGCGTGACCATGAAGCCGGCGCTGCCGAAAATACGGTCCTCGGTAATCATGTCCTTCAGCGGCGCGTTGATCTCGCCCAGGTCGCCGAGATAGCGCCGGCGGCTGTAGCCGAGATCACCGCTTACCAGCGGGCCGGCCTGCCAGGCCCAGCGCGCGGACCCGCGGTAGTCCACGTGGTCGAGGAGACCGTTCTTGTCGAACGTATAGTTGTCAACTCGGCCGTCGAGAATGATGCGCTGGCGGCTGATCGGAATGTCCGCTCTCAGCCGTGCGCCGATGCGGTAGATCGTGTCGGACTTGCTGACGCCTGCCGGGACGGTGGCGCTGTCCGAAAGCCTGAAGATGTTGTCGTCGTGATAGATCCCGCCCGAAACGAAAAAGTGCACGGTGCGCGTGTCCGCTTCCTGCGGATAGCCCGGGAAGCGGCCGTCGTCGGGCCACAGGATGTCTTCCGTCATCTCGAAGCCCGCCGCGACGGCGGGCAGGCACAGCAGGGCGGCGATACCCGCGGTTCTCAGGACACGCATCGCTCTTCCTCATACAGGGCGCGCAGCCCCCGGTCGAGAGCAGCCGTTCGCTCCGGGGTGCCCGCCGTTATTGTTGATGTACGCAGGCGGAACGCGTGGTTCCGGCCCGCGGCAAGTGGCGTCCCGAATTATGCCTGCTCGGGGCCGGAATTAGCCACCGCGGCGCCCCCTTGGCGCCGCGCACTGTTGCTCGAATGCGACACATCATTCCAAGACAAATCAAAACACTCCGCTTCATCCCTCAAGTCCTGTCGCCATTCGGTGACAGACGCCCCGGCCCCCGTATGTCGGAAGCCTGCGGGTCGGATGAAAAAAGCATCCGAGGCTCAAAGGAGTTCACGGATTGGCATGGCAGTTGCTAAGCCGTCCGGTTGGCGTGGATACGCCCACGACGAGGGAGCGGGGCCCTGGACCATAACGGGATTCGGCATGCGCTTCCAGGCGGCGCGGTCGCCCGGCGCTTCGGCGGGTACCCGAAGCAGGACTCGGAAACACGGCTCGACCCTCACGCACTGGCAGGTCACATGAGCTATCTCGCCCGGGAATTCCGGACCGTCGGAACCGAACTGCCGATCGTCGCGCTGGCGCGGCTGGCGCTGGCACCCCTGGTCTGCGGAGTCACGCTGGCGCTCTGCATGGCGCTCTACCAGGAGCCGCTCAGCGAGAAGTATGTCGTGCTGGGACTCGTGGTGATGCTCGTCGCCCTGCGGGTCTTCGGCGAAATGCCGCTCGCGAACGGCCGCTCGCTGCTGATCCCGGGCCGCGGCGTGCTCACCGACTGGATGACGGTCGCCGGCGCGCTGCTCTTCGTCGGCTTCATCACCAAGACTTCGGACCTCTATTCGCGCAAGCTGCTGCTCACCTGGTTCGCGGTGACGCCGTTCGCGCTGCACGGCGCGCAGGAGCTCGCGCGCCAGCTCCTGTGCCGCTTCGTTTCCGCCGGCGCGCTCGCGCGCACCAAGGTGATCGTGGGCCTGAACGAAATGGGTCACGAGCTCGCGCGCGAGATCGCCGAGGATCCCTGCCGCGGCGTGGTGAAGGGCTTCTTCGACGATCGCGGCGACGGACGCATCGCGCCGTTCGAGTCGCACCCGGTACTGGGCGGCGTCGAGAACGTCGCGCGCTACGTGAAGCAGCACGCGATTCAGGTGGTGTACATCACGCTGCCGATGTCGCGCGACGCACGGCTCATGCGCATGCTCGACGAACTGCGCGATACCACCGCGTCGGTCTATTTCGTTCCGAGCACGCTGCCGTTCGACACCATCCAGGCGCGCGTCGATCACATCGGCAGCGTGCCGGTGATCGCGGTGTGCGAGACGCCGTTCTACGGCATCAACGGCGTGCTGAAGCGCGCGATGGACGTCGTGATCTCGTCCCTCGGGCTGCTCGTTCTGTGGCCGCTCATGCTCGCGATTGCGATCGGGGTGAAGCTTTCGTCCCCCGGCCCGGTGCTCTTTCGCCAGCGCCGTTACGGCCTCGACGGCAAGGAAATCGTGGTGCTCAAGTTCCGCACGATGCGGGTGTGCGAGGACGGCGACGTGATCGAGCAGGCGCGCCGCGACGACCCGCGCGTCACTGCGTTCGGCGGCTTCCTGCGCCGCACGTCTCTCGACGAGCTGCCGCAGCTCTTCAACGTGCTCGCGGGCAGCATGAGCCTCGTCGGCCCGCGGCCGCATGCGATCGCCCACAACGAGCTCTATCGCCGGGTCATCAACGGCTACATGCTGCGCCACAAGGTGCGCCCCGGCATCACCGGCTGGGCGCAGGTCAACGGTTTTCGCGGCGAGACCTCCTCGGTGGAGCTGATGAGACAGCGCATCGAGTACGACCTCGACTATCTCAATCACTGGTCGTTGTCGCTCGATCTCTGGATCATCGTGAGGACGGCGCTCGTCGTGCTGAAGGACAAGAGAGCGTACTGAGAGGAGGTGCGAAATGAGAGCGCATCCAATGCTGGCGATGATACTGGGCGCCTGCGTCGTCCTCACCCTGTCGGGCTGCTATCCGCGCGCGGTCCGGACGCCCGAATTCGAGCGCACGCCGCCGCCGGCGGCGACCGCGACGCAGCAGGTCGATGCCGCGGTGAAAGCGCAGATCGCGGAGTATCCGCTGGGGCCGGGCGACATCGTGAAGGTCACGGTCTACAACAGCCCGGACTTGACGACCGAGGCCGAGATCTCGCAGAACGGCACCATCAGCTTCCCGCTGATCGGCGAAATCAGGATCGGCGGCCTGTCGCGCGCCCAGGCGGAAAAGGCGATCGCACAGGCGCTCGGCAAGGGGCGCTTCGTCAAGAATCCGCACGTCAACCTGCTGGTGACCCAGTACCGCGGCCGCCAGATTTCGGTGATCGGTGAGGTGCAGAAGCCGGGCAAGTACCCGATCAATCAGGTGGCGACGTTGACGGATGCGATCGCCATCGCCGGCGGGATCACGCCGAAGGCCGGTCACATGGTGACGATCATCCGCAAAACGGCCGACGGCAAGACCGAGCAGTACGCCGTCAACTTCAAGAAGCTCCTCACCGACGGCGATCCCACGCGCAACGTGCGCATCGCGAGCGACGACATCGTCTACGTGCAGCCCGCGCCGGTGTTCTATATCTATGGCGAGGTGCGCGCGCCCGGCGCGTATCCGCTCACGCCCGACATGACCGTGCGCCAGGCGCTTTCGCTGGGCGGCGGACTCACGCCGCGCGGCAGCGAACGCGGCATCCGGATCGATCGCAAGGGTCCCAACGGGGAAGTGGTCACGGTGCGTGCGCGACTCACCGACCAGGTGCGCCCGGACGACGTGCTGCAGGTGCCCGAGTCCTGGTTCTGAGCGGACGCGGCGTGCCTGCCAAATCAGCGGATCGTGATGGTGAGTTCCGCGTCGCCGCGCAGGATGTTGATGGTCTGACCGCGTTCGCCCGCGCGCAGCGCTTTCTGAAACTCCGCCAGCGTGCGCACGCGCCGGCGGTTCGCGCCGTAGATGATGTCTCCCGGCCGGATTCCCGCCTGCCACGCGATGCTGTCCTGCTCGACGCTCGCGACCACGAGTCCCTGGACCCGCTGATAGAGCGGGCTGCCGCGCTCGATCTCCACCACGCGGATCCCCGGCAGCTCGCGCACCGGCTGACCCTCGCCTTCCGCCAGCCTGGGCGGCGCTTCGACGCGCGCGCGTATGCTGCGCGCCTCGCCGCCGCGCCGCACCCGCAGCTCCACTTCCTCGCCCACGGCCGTCAATCCGAGCCGCGCGCGCAACTCCGCCGCGCCGCGTATCGGCCGCCCGTTGAGCGCCACGATGACGTCGCGCTCGCGTAAGCCTGCCTTCTCCGCGGGCGAGCCCGGCTGGACACCGGCGACGATCGCGCCTTCGAGCACGGGGATGCCGAGCTTCTTCGCGAGCGCCGGCGTGACATCGACCATTTCGATACCGAGCCGCCCGCGGCGCACCTCGCCGTAGCGCACGATCTGGTTCATCACCGCGGCCGCCATGTTGGACGGCACGGCGAAGCCGATGCCGACGTTGCCGCCCGAGGGTGCGACGATCGCGGTGTTGATGCCCACCAGTTCGCCGCGCAGATTGATGAGCGCGCCGCCCGAATTGCCGGGGTTGATCGACGCGTCGGTCTGGATGAAGTCCTCGTAGCCTTCGGCGCTCAGGCCGGTGCGGCCGAGCGCGCTCACGATGCCCGAGGTCACCGTCTGGCCGAGGCCGAAGGGATTGCCGATCGCGATGACGAAGTCGCCGACGTTGAGCTGGTCGGAGTCGCCGAGCTTGAGCGCGACGAGCTCCTGCGCCTGGATCTGCAGCACGGCGATGTCGGTGCCCGGGTCGGCGCCGACGAGACGCGCCTGAAACTGCCGCCGGTCCTTCAGCGTGACGATGATCTGCTCCGCTTCGCGGATCACGTGGTGGTTGGTCAGCACATAGCCGCGCGCAGCATCGACGATGACGCCCGAGCCCGCAGCCTGCTCCTGGCGCTGCGGCTTGTCCGGAAGATTGAAGAAGCGCCGGAAGAACGGATCGCGAAAGAGCGGATTGTCCTCGAGCGGCGAACGCGTGACGACGGAGATGTTGACCACGGCCGGCGTCACCTCGTTGACGATCGGCGCGAGCGTGGGCAGACCGCCCCTGGTCGCGGGAAGCTGCGCCGCCGCGAAATTCGCGCCGAAGAGCAGCGCGGCGCACAGTGCCGGCACGCTCCGCATGGAAAGCGTCCTCGAGACGATCACTTCAGTATCCTGAAAAGATTGTTGTAGTCGTCGGTCCAGATGCGCAGCCCCGGGATGTCGGAAATGCTTTCGGCGCCGGCGGCGATGTCCTCGCGCTCGAGCAGCGCGCGATTGCGCGACGCGAGCACCCAGTCCGTCTTGGAGAAGTCGCTCTCTTCGGCTTCGTCGGACACGAGGACGGTGTGCAGAGCGTAGGCGTCGGCGATGCGCTTCACGACCGGCGCCAGCTTGAGGAAGCGGTTCGTCACGTGAAACGCGATCACGCCGTCCGGCTTCATGTGCTTGAGATACACCGCCATCGCCTCGCGCGTGATGAGGTGCACCGGAATCGAATCGCTCGAAAACGCGTCGATCACGAGGATGTCGTAGTTCTGCGTCGGCTCGCGCTCCATGTTGAGGCGTGCGTCGCCGAGCACGGTCTCGATCTGCGCGGCGCTCTTGCCGAGGTAGGTGAATTCGCTGCGCGCGATCTGCACCACCTGCGGATTGATCTCGTAGAAGCGGTAGATGTCTCCGGAGCGGCCGTAGACCGCGAGCGTCCCGGCGCCGAGCCCCACGACGCCGACTTTCACCGGCTCGTCCATGCGCGCGCGCAGCAGCCGACCCACGCCGGCGTCCGGCCCGTAGTAGGTCGTCGGCAGGGTCTGCTTGCCGGCGGCGAGATACTGCTCGCCGTGCATGATGACGCCGTGCATGAGGCGGCGCACCGGCTCGGCGCCCTGGTCGTCGGTCGCGTCCTTGACGCGCAGCGTGCCGTAGAAGTTGCGCATCATGACCCGCGTATCGCGCGCCAGCAGATCGACGTATTGATAGACGTGGAAACCGGCGAAGCCTGCCGCGACGACGGCCGCGGCCGGCACGAAACGCGGCAGCCGCCACGTGAGATACGCGGCAAGCAGCAGCGTGACGACGAGCCCGATGCCGAACTCGTAGTGCGAGTTGAACAGCCGCGGCGCGACGAATCCGATCACGAGACTCCCCAGCGCGCCGCCGAGCGAGATCATGAGGTAGTAGGTGGTGAGATAGCGCGGCGAGGGCTTCATCGCGGCCAGCTCGCCATGGAAGAACATGCAGCAGACGAAGAGCCCCACCGCGTAGAGCGGGATCGCGCCCTTGATGTCCATTACGCCGCCGTCGGCGTGGAGCGCCCACGCCATCGCGACGACGACGCCGAGCAGCGGAACGAGGAAGTAGCGTCTCTGGTACCAGCCCCGGCCTTCGAAGCAGAGGATGAACGTGACGAGGTAGAGCGTGAGCGGAAGAATCCAGAGGAACGGTACGGCCGCCACGTCGTGCGTGATGTGGTTCGTCACGCCGAGCAGCATGAACGATCCCATCGCGGAGAGCACGAGCCACATGACGTAATCGGCGGTGCGCGGCGCGGGGCCGTGGTCGGGGACGGATTGCGCCGCCGTCGTGTCGGTGATGGAGGCGTGGCGCACGCTGTAGATGGCGGAAGCCGAGCACAGCAGCACGAAGAGAACATAGGCCGCCGTCCAGCCGTACGACTGCTGCGCGGCGGTCACCCACGGCTCGACCGCGAACGGATAGGCGATCAGCGCGAGCAGCGATCCGAAGTTCGAGAGCGCGAAGAGCCGGTACACCGTGCCCGCCGGAAACGTGCGCGCGAACCACGCCTGCACCAGCGGTCCGGTCGTGGAGAGCAGGAAGTAGGGCAGGCCGATGGTGGCGGCGAGCAGACCGAGGATACGCCACGTCGGATCGTCATCGCCTTGCGGCTTCCACGCCGCATCGGGAAGGATCGGAAGCGAGGCGAGGCTCAATGCGAGCAGCGCGATGTGCAGGGCAACCTGCCGGCGGGCTTTCAGCCTGCGGGTCGTCCAGTCGGTGTAGGCGTAGCCGAAGAGCAGGAGAAACTGGAAGAACACGAGACAGGTGGCCCATACCGCCGCCGAGCCGCCGAACCACGGCAGGATCTGCTTGGCGATGATGGGCTGCACCAGGAACAGCAGGAACGCGCTCGTGAAGATGGTCAGCGCGTAAAGCGTCATGGGCGGAAAGAGAGGGCGGTCATTTGCGGAGCCGGCATTATACAGGCGCGTCGTAACGCCCATAACGGCCCAGCCGCCGTCCGGAGTACAGAAAACTCGTCATTCCGGACAGCGATCCGGAAGTGCGTCATTCCGGACAGCGATCCGGGTGTGCGTCATTCCGGACAGTGATCCGGGTGTGCGTCATTCCGGACAGCGATCCGGGTGTGCGTCATTCCGGACAGCGATCCGGAATCCAGTTTCCGGGATCCCGGCTTTCGCCGGGATGACGACAGGGACGGGATGACGACAGGGACGGGATGACGACAGGGACGGGATGACGACAGGGACGGCATGACGACAGGGACGGCATGACGACAGGGACGGGATGACGAGGCCGCGGTAAATAAACTCCGGCTGCTAGCGGTTGGCGAGTTCGACCAGCGCGGCCGCGAGCACACGCGCACCGGCGGCGAGGTCTTCCGGCCGTGCGTTTTCGGCTTCGTTGTGGCTCACGCCTTTCTCGCAGGGCACGAAGATCATGCCGGTGGGGCAGACGCGCGCCATGTACATCGCGTCGTGGCTCGCGCCCGAAGGCATGCGTCGGTAGGGGAGGGCGAGCGCCTGCGCCGCGTGCTCGATGCTCGCGATGACGGCGGGATCGAACGCGCACGGATCATCGTGCAGCGTCGGCGTCACCTTGATCGCGCAGGTCTGCACGGCACGGCGGATCGTCGGCTCCACCGCATTGCCGAGCCGCGCGATGGTGGCCGGGTCGGGATGGCGCAGGTCCACCGAAAACAGCACGTGGCTCGGAATGGTGTTGGGAGAATTGGGCGTCACCAGCACGCGCCCGATGGTGAAGCGCACCGTGTCGCTCGCGTCGCGCGTGAGTTCGTGCAGCGCGTTGATCGCCGTGATCGCTTCGCGCAGCGCATCCCTGCGCGTGGAGACCGGCGTGGTGCCCGCGTGCCCGCTTTCGCCGAGGATCTCGACGTTGAACCAGCGCAGGCCCTGGATGCCGGTGACGACGCCGATCGTTTTCCCTTCGCGCTCGAGGAGCGGCCCCTGCTCGATGTGCGCCTCGATGTAGCCGGCGGCCGGCGCGTTGAGTGCGCGCCGCTCGAGGTCGGGAAAAGCCTCGAGCGTTTCCTTCAGCGCATTGCCGAGCCGCACGCCCTCGTTGTCGATCACGCTTTCGAAATCGCTCACCGCGCGCGCGCCGGTATAGACCGCCGAGCCCATGGTGCACGGCGGAAAGCGCCCGCCTTCCTCGTTGCTCCACGCGACCAGCTCGACCGGACGGCGCGTGCAAACGCCCGCCGCGTCCATCGCCTCGAGCGCCTCGAGACCCGCGAGCACGCCGTAGATGCCGTCGAAGCGTCCGCCGCGCGGCTGGCTGTCCATGTGGCTGCCCGTCATCACCGGTGGCGCATTCGGGTCGCTGCCGGCGCGGCGGATGAAGAGATTGCCGATCGCATCGGTCGCGATGGCGTAGCCGCGCGCGCGCGCCCAGCCGATCAGGCGCTTGCGGGCGGCGATGTCCTCCTTCGAGAACGCGGCGCGGTTGACGCCGTTGCCGGGAATCGCACCGATCTCGGCCATCTCCATGTGCCGCTGCCACAGCCGCGCTTCATCGACGCGGCTCGCGGCGTCCTGCGCATCTTCACGCATGGTTCACTCGATCCGGATGTTGGCGGCGCGCGCGACCTTGCCCCACTTGGCGATTTCGGACTTCATCGTCGCGGCGAACGCTTCGGGCGTGCCCGCGTGCAGCACCGCGCCGCGCGCGAGCATGAGCCTCTGCAGCTCCGCGTTGGTGAGGATCTTCACGAGCTCGCCGTTCAGCTTCGCGATCACTTCGCGCGGCATGCCGGCGGGCGCCATGACGCCGAACCAGTTGTCGGCTTCGAAGCCCTTGAGCGATTCACCGATGGTGGGAAGATCGGGCACGGCGGGCGAGCGCCTGGAGGCGGCGACCGCGATGCCGCGCAGCTTCCCCGACTGCACGTGCGGCAGCGCGGGCGGCACGCTGTCGAAGAAGACCTGGATGTTGCCGGCGATGAGATCGGTCAATCCCGGCGCGCTGCCCTTGTAGGGAACGAGATTCACGCGCACGCCGGCGAGCGTCTTGAAGAGCTCGGTCTCCAGATGCGAGAGCGTGCCGTTGCCCTGCAGCCCCCAGTTGAGCTGGTCGGGGCGCGCCTTGGCGAGCGCGATCAGCTCCTTCACCGTCTTGACCGGGAGTGAGGGATGCGTGAGCAGGATGTGCGACACGTTGGCGGCAAGCGTGATGGGCGCGAGATCGCGCTCGAGGTTGTAGGGCAGCTTCGAATACAGCGAGACGCTGGAGGCGTGCGTGGTGACCGCGGCGAGCAGCAGTGTGTAGCCGTCCGGCGGCGCCTTCGCCACGAGATCCGCGCCGATATTTCCGCCCGCCCCCGGCCGGTTATCGACGATCACCTGCTGTCCCCACGCACGGGAGAGTTCCTGACCGATCGAACGGGCGAGGATGTCGGCGGCGCCGGCCGCCGGAAACGGCACGACCAGCCGGATCGGCTTCGCCGGGTAGGTTTGCGCTCCAGCGGGGTGGGCAATCCATGCGAGCGCGACTGCGGCGATCCACGCGAGCTTCCTTGCCATCGTCTCCTCCGAGCATCCGGTCATCCGGGAGCCGCTACCATAGCGCACGGCACGCGGCCACGCCAGATACCGCCGGCGTCGCCCGCGGGCGGCGCAAACGGCTGCGCGGTGACGTAAACTCCCGATCTCGACGGCGAAGGAAAGGGCGCTACAGTGGCATACGATCTGGTCATCAGGAACGCACGGCTCGTGACCGGCGAGGTGCGCACGGTGGACATCGGCATCGCGGACGGGCGCATCGCCGCGATCGGGCCGCGGCTGGAGGCGGGGACGAGCGTGGATGCCGGCGGGCACTTCGTTTCCCCCGCCCTCGTCGAGTGCCATTTCCATCTCGACAAGTCGCGCATCGTCGATCGCGCGCCGCCGGCGAAGGATCGGCGGGCGATGGACCACATGAAGCGCACCTCCGCGGTGAAGCACACCTTCACCGTCGAGGACATCTACGCGCGCGCCCGCGCGACGCTCGAGCAGTGCGTGCTGAACGGCGTCGGCCACATGCGCACCCACGTCGAAGTCGATCCCAACGTGGGGCTGCGCGGCTTCGACGCGATCCGGCAGCTCGCGAAGGATTACGCGTGGGCGATCGATCTCGAGGTCTGCGTCTTTCTCCAGGAAGGCTGGACGCAGGTGCCGGGGGCCGAGGAGAACGTGGTGCAGGCGCTGAGACGCGGCGCGCCGGTGGTAGGCGGAGCGCCGCGCTACGATGCCGACGGCCCGGCGCAGATCGAGCGCATCTTCGCGCTCGCGAAGGAATTCGACGTGAACGTGGACATCCACCTCGACGGCGGCTACACCACGCACGACATGTCGATCTGGCAGGTGTGCGACCTGACCGACCGTCTGGGATGGGGCGGGCGCGTCGCGATCGGGCATGGCAACCGCTATTCGTGCCTCGACGCGGAAGGACTGGAGAAGCTCGGGCGGCGGCTCGCGGCTTCAGGCGTGGCGGTTGCGGTCTTGCCGGCGACCGACCTCTACACGAGCGGGCGACACCAGGAGCACAGCGTGATGCGCGGGGTCGCCGACGCGAATGCACTCATTGCCCATGGCGCGAACTGCGCGATTGCCACCAACAATGTGCTCAATCCCTTCACGCCGTACGGCGACTGCTCGCTCACGCGCATCGCGAACCTCTACGCGAACATCGTGCAGCGCGGAGTGGACGAGGACCTCGCCGAGTGCTTCGCGATGATCAGCACCCGGCCGGCGCGCATCATGCGCAAGCAAGATTACGGCATCACGGTGGGAAATCCCGCGGATCTCGTGGTGTGGAACGCGCGCTCGCCCGCGGAAGCGATTGCGACGATCGCGCAGCCGCTCATGGGCTTCAAGCGCGGCAAGAAGCTCTATCAGCGCGAAATGCCGGCGCTCCAGCGTCCCTCCAACTGACGCCAGTCGAAAATTCTCAGCAAGAGGTCGGGGCGTGACAACGTGATTCCCCTCCTGCCCGGGAAAGGGCGAATGGCAGCGCATGGCAGCGTGATTCCCCTCCTGCCCGAGGAGGAGCGCCCGCGACCGCGGGCGGGGTGGCGGAAGGCGAGGAGACAAACATGCAGCAATTGACCCGGAACGTATTCGTCGAGACGCAGATTCGCGGCTGCAATCACGGCTTCGTGACCACGTCCGACGGCATCGTCATGATCGACAGTCCGCACAAGCCGAGCGATGCGCTGAAGCTCAGAGCGGAGATCGAAAAGCGTGGCCCGTTGCGCTACATCATCAACACGGAGCCGCACGGTGACCACTGGACGGGAAACGCCTACTTCGATGCACCGGTGATCGCGCACGAGGGCGTGCGGCGGCGCATCCTGCAGACGAACATGGAGGAACACGTCGCCCGCGTTGCCGCATTCGGGCCCGAGGAACCGAAACTTCTCGAAGGCTATCGTCCCAATGCGCCGATCATCACCTTCAGGAACGGGATGACGCTGCACGTAGGCAACCACACCTTCCAGATGATTCACATGCCCGGCCATACCGCCTACCAGGCTGCGATCTGCATCAAGGAAGAAGGCGTGGTGTTCACCAGCGACAACATCTTCCACAAAGTGCAAACCTGGCTGCAGGAGGCGAATCCAGACCTGTGGCTGGTCGCGCTGGAGTCGCTGGGGAAGCTCGACGAGGAGATCTTCGTTCCCGGCCATGGCACCGTGTGCGACAAGAGCTATCTTCCCGAGCAGGCCGCGTTCATCCAGGAATGGAAAGCCTACGTGAAAGACGCCATCGACCGCGGCATGACGAAGGACGAAGCGATCGAGCGCCTCACCGCCATGACCGACCGTTACCCTATGGACGTGGGGCAGGACGGCATGGCGCCCGCCGTCATGAAACGCAACGTCGCAAACCTCTACGACTGTCTGACGGGAGCTACGGCGAGTGCTTGACGGCTACATCAGAGGCGGCGCCATCGCGATAGATCGAGAAGCCCTGGCGCCGCTTTTTTTAGAGACCACACCCCAACCAACCCAGGAGATAGCAGTGAACACGCACAACGCAATGCAACCGCGCGCGGCGGATCCCGCGATCGTCTTCACGGGCTGCGAGCTGATGGCCGCGCAGGAGTCCCGCCTTGCAGCGGCCGCACAGGGCAGCGCGGGCTCGGCGCAACCGGCGGCGAAGCGCCGTGAAGTCGTCGTCAAGGGCCGGCGCGTGAAAACCATCGACATCCACGCCCACTGCCTCATCCCCGCGGCGTGCAAGCTCGTGGGCGAGGACGCCTACCAGCACCATACCGGCGGCATCGTGATCGAGGATCAGGACGCGGCGCAGCGGCTGCGCGACATGGACACGCAGGGCATCGACATGGAGGCGCTCAGTATCAATCCGTTCTGGTACCGCACCGATCGCGATACCGCCGCGGAAATCGTGCGCCTCAACAACGAAGGGCTCGTCGAGATCTGCGCGCGCCATCCCGACCGCTTCGTCGCGTTCGCCTCGGTCGCGCTGCAGTTTCCCGAGCTCGCGGTCGAGCAGCTCGAGCACGCGGTGAAGAAAATGGGCCTGCGCGGTGTTGCCGTCGGCGGCAGCGTGGCCGATCACGAGTTCGCCGATCCGAAGTTTCACCCGTTCTGGAGAAAGTGCGAGGAGCTCGACGTCCTGATTTTCCTGCACCCGCAGGGCACGCCCGATCTCGCGCGGCGCCTCCAAGGCAACGGCGTGCTCGACAACGTGATCGGCAATCCGCTCGACACGACGATCGCGCTCTCCCATCTCATCTTCGAGGGAACGCTCGACATGTTCCCGGGGCTCAAGATCTGCTCCGCGCACGGCGGCGGCTACCTCGCCTCCTACATGGACCGCTCCGACCACGGCTGCCTCGTGTTCCCGAAGCGCTGCAACCGCACGCTCAAGAAGCGCCCGACGGAGTATCTGAAGCAGCTCTACTACGACAACCTCATCTTCACGCCGGAGGCATTGCGCCATCTCGTCGCAAACGTGGGATCGAGCCAGATCATGATCGGCACCGACTATCCGTATCCGTGGGAGGACAAGGCGGTCGATCTCGTGCTCAACACGCCGAGCCTCAATGACGACGAGCGCATCGCGATCCTGGGCGAAACGGCGGCGAAGCTGCTGAAGATCCGCTAGGAGGTCAGCAGTATGTACGGGGCATTGCGCGGCCTCAGCTACCTGGCGGACACCAGTGGCGCGACCGACATGCCCCGTATGCCTGCCTTTTCAATCGCCTTTGTGATGAGCCCGGACGCCTTGGCGTCCTCGACAAACTCACGGAGATATCTTGCCGCCTCCTCTCGCTCCCGGGGCGTACCGATCGCCTGTGACAGGGCGGCGAAGCGGTCTTCGAGCACGCGTGACCCCGGAAGGCTCTCCGCATCGATTATGAGCCGCGGCCTCAGGCCGGCGAGCGCATCGAGGCTCTCCGATACGAATGTGTGGACTGCGCCGTCGAAACCCTGCGCGCGTACGAGCTGCGCATTCTTGAGGGTTCGGGTCAAAATCTGATCCAGGGCGCTTTTTCCCGGCACGGCGACGCGAACGCCGCTGCGGTCCACGTCTTCGATCTTGCGCACCGACGATCCGGGTGGTACCAGGTAAGTCGCTTCGATTTCCGCGAATGCGGCCGTGAAAGTGATCTCCCCCGCCCGGGACGCTTCCGCGGCCTGGAAAGAAACGTCCCACTCGCCCGACGCCGCGGCGCGCGTCAATCTCGTCGCGTTGGCATAGGCGATGAACTCGACCGGAACGCCTACCCGCCGGCCCAGCTCGCGCGCGATGTCGACCGCCACCCCGCGGAGTTCCCCGCTCTCAGGGTCCCTCGTAACGAGAAAGACATTTGCATAGTGGACGCCAATGCGCAGCTTTCCCGTGGGCGCAAGGTCGGAGCGGGCGGCTGGCGAAATCGTTTGAGCGGCTGCGCCAGCGGCAAGCAGGATGGCCGTCGCGAGCCCGGATACATATCTGAACACGTATCAAATACGCTTGATTACAGGGCCCGGAGCGGCTGAAAGCCGCTCGCCTCGAAAACCGTTGCAGCTTCCTCCGATGCAAGAAACCGGATGAACGACCGGGCAAGATCCGGCACGGTCGTCCGGGCGCCAACCGCCGCTGAAATCCCCACGTAGGTCTGAATCTCCTCCGGGAAGCGCCCAATCATCTGCGTGCCGGGTGCCGGGGTAGAAATCGGCCCCGCCCAAAGCTGTGCCTCACCTTTCAGGACGAGGGACGAGGCAGTGCGCCCGACGGCGGGTTTGAGCTTGGGCCGCATCATCTCGAGCGGCCCAAGCTTCTCGAGAGTACGCAGGAATACGCGCCCGCTGTGGCCGTCAGCTGCGTATGCGACCGAATCCGCGTTCTTGAGAACGTTCGCAAAAGTGTCCACGGTGCTCGTATCCGCCTGCACCGCGCCCACACGAGCGCCGAGTGCCATGCCGACCCGCGCGAGGTCAACGCGCGAGCCCTTCGCGATATGGCCCGCCGCAGCGAGTTCATCGATGAAATCGGGCTCGATAATGACGACATCGAACCGTGCCCCCGCCTCGATCTGCTTCTTGAGAATCGGATTGTTCGCGAATTTGAGCGCTACCTCGTGCTCCGGGTTTTTAGCGAATCGCGAGACCAGCTCGCTGATCGCCGACCGGCTCGCGCCGCTGCTGAGAATGACGATCTCGGCGGCGCGGCAGGCGGCCGATTGTGCCAGCAGCAGCACAGCCGCGGTGGTCACGGCAGAGACAGTCTTCCGTACGTTCATCGCGTCGGTATGCCGGCGACCCGGATCAGCTCCGAGAATGCATCGATCTGGGCGCGCAGTATGCGGTCGTATTCAACGGGCGTAGTCGGTGCCAGCACAAGTCCGTCGCTTTGCATTCGCTCTGCGACTTCGCGCAGCGCAAAGATGCGCGCGACCTCCCGGCTGATCTGATTCAGAATGGCAGGCGGGGTGCGCGCCGGCGCCAGCAATCCGAACGACCCGAGTGGTCTCGAAAACTCGGGCAAGGTCTCGCTCAGGGCGGGGACCTCCGGAAGGACGGGCGAGCGCTGCGGCGTCGCCACCGCCAGCGCGCGCAATTTGTCGTCCCGCAGGAATGGCAGGACCGATCCCAGGGGAGCGAAACAGTAGTGAACGCGGCCAGTCATGGCCTCAACCAGCGTCTGCTGCCGCCCCTCGCTGAATTGCACACTCATCACGTTGATGCTGGCGGCGAGCCGCAGTCTCTCGCCCAGCATGTGCGGACCCGTGCCGGGACCTTGCGAGCCGAATATGAGCTTGCCGGGCCGCGCCTTCGCGAGCGCAATCAGATCCTCCACTGATTTGGCGCCCAAGGCCGCGGTAGCCACCAGAACGGTGGTCGGAATTCCCACCTGGGATACGCCGGCGAAATCATTGAGTGGATCGTAGGGAAGCTTGGACTGCAGCGCCGCGCTGATCGCAAAGGCGGTCTGGACGAGCAACAGCGAATGACCGTCGGCCTCGGACTTCGCCACTTTGTTCGCCGCCAGGATTCCAGCCGCACCCGGCACGTTCAGCACTACCACGGGCTGGCCGAAGCTCTCGGTCATCCGCGGGCCCATCAGCCGCGCGAGGACGTCGATCTGTCCACCCGGTCCGCTTGCGACGACAAGCTGTATGGGTTTGCGCGGGAAGCCTTGGCCACCTTGCGCCAGCGCTGGTGGCACCGCCGCGGCAATCACCGACAGGACTGCAGCAAATGCACCTTTCCCCAAACCGGGCCACATGCTTTGAGCTCTTCTGGATCGAACGTACGAGACGATATTGACACCGCGCCCGGCCCCACGCAATCATCCGCCATTGATCGCCCGATAAGTCCGGATTATCTGGATGGAACTGCGCGACATCGAGTATTTCTCCGTCATCGCCGAGCACGGGCATCTGGGTCGCGCAGCGGAATCGTTGGGCTTGAGCCAGCCCGCGCTGAGCATGAGCCTGCGCCGGCTCGAGAAGTCGATGCAGGCGAAGCTGGTCAAGCGCACGCCAAAAGGGGTGGAGCTGACCGCGGTCGGCGCGGCGCTCCTCTCGCGCGTGGACCGGCTGCGACTCTCGATGAGCGATGTCGCGCGCGAAGCAGCGGATCTGAGTCAGGGACGCGCCGGGGACCTGCGCATAGGCGCGGCCCCGGAATTCGCCGAGTTTCTGCTTCCGCCGGCGCTCGGTGTTCTGTTCAAGTCAGCACCAAAAGTAACCGCGAAGGTGATGGTGGCCGCGCCCGACGTGCTGCTGCCTGCATTGCAGGGCGGGGAACTGGACGTCGTCATTCGTGGGATCGCGAGCGGCCCGTTTCCGGATCTGATCCATGAACCGCTGTTCGACGATGAATTCGTCGTGGTGTCGGCCGTGAATCACCGCCTGGCGGGGCAGGAGTCGGTTACGATCGCCGATCTCGGGCAGGAACGCTGGACGGTATCCGGGGCGAGCGTCCTGTCATGGAAATGGCTACAAGCCATGTTCAGGGAGCACAACCTTCCGCCCCCGGTACTCGCACTGGATTCTAATTCGGCATGGCTGAGGCTCCTGACGATTGCCTCCTCCGACCTGCTGGGCTTCAGCTCGCGGCGCTTCGTGACGCAGGTTGCGGCACACTTTCCGCTGACGGTCCTGCGCGTGCAAGAAGCGACGTGGGCGCGGCATATCGGCGTGATCTACCGAAGGGATGCTTACCTTCCGCCTGCACTGGTACGCCTCATCGAAATTCTCAAGACAACCGCGCGCCGGATCACCGCCGAAAAACCTCCTGCTGAAGGAGGGGAATACTAATAAGGGCGGTCGCCGCGCACCAACATGCGGTAGAGCCGGCGCTGCTGGCTGTGATCGAAGTCGAACCCCGCTTTGTGCAGAGACTGACGGTCGTCGATGATGAGGAGATCACCCTTCTGGTACTGGTGCGCGTAGCAGAACTCGGGCCGCGTGATGCGGTCGGTGAGGTTCTGCAGGAATTCCTGCGTTTCCTCCGGCGTCATGCCGATGATGCGCTCGGTCTTGCCCTTGTGGAACCACACGGCTTTCTTCCCGGTTTCCGGATGCGTGCGCACCAGCGGCTGCACCGTCGGCGGCTTCTTCGATTCGAGCTGCTCGCGCACGATGTCGGGATTCTGGAGCCTGAAGCGGGCGCTGCTCACCAGCGTATTCTCGGTTTTCATGCCGGTGATTTTCCGTTTGAGGTCCTCGGGCAGCGCCTCGTAGGCCGCGCGCGAATTGCACACCGAGGTCGCGCCGCCCTTGTCCGGCACCGCGACCGCGTAGAGCATGGTGAACTTCGGCGGCCGCTCCTGATTGGTGTGATCGGTGTGCCAGGTCGAATTGGTGCTGGCCTTGGCGGGATTGCCCTGGCTGTCCTTGTGGAAGTTGTCGAGCACGCTGATCAGCGGGAACCCGTCCACGAGATAGCGCCGGTTCTGGTCCTCCATCAGCTCGCCGAACAGCTCGCCGGCCGCCTGCAACTGCGCGGGCGTGAGATGCGCCTGGCCGCGGATCACCAGCACGACATTCTCGACCACCGCGTCGTAGAGCCTTTGCCGTGTCGCCGCGTCGATGGGCTGCGCCAGATCGATGCCGGTGACGATGGCGCCGATGTGCTCCTTCACCTTGGTGATGGTCATCGATTGGGTGGGCGCCTGCATGACGGTGCTCATGGCATACCTCGCGGTTACGGATCCGACTCGACGCGGACAGTGTAAACCACCTTTGGCGAACGTTGCGTCGCCGGCGGTCAGCGACGGACTTCCCACTCCCCTGGCCGCAGGCCGTCGAGCGACCATGAGCCGATGGACACGCGTACAAGTCGCAGGGTCGGGTGGCCGACGGCAGCGGTCATGCGGCGTACTTGTCGGTTGCGGCCTTCCGTGAGTGCGATTTCGAGCCACGCGGTGGGAATGTCGCGCCGATAGCGTATCGGCGGGTCGCGGGGCCACAACCAGTCGGGCGCCTCCACCAGCCGCGCGCTTGCCGGCGCCGTGATGCCGTCGCGCAGCTTCACGCCGCGGCGCAGAAGCGTGAACGCCGCCTCGTCCGGCGTGCGCTCCACCTGGGCGAGGTAGACCTTGTTCGTCCGCTGGCGTGGGTCGGCGATCCGCTTCTGGAGCGCGCCGTCGTCGGTCAGAAGAACCAGACCCTCGCTGTCGTAATCGAGCCGGCCGGCCGGATAGACGTTCTTCACCGTGACGAAGTCGGCCAGAGTGCGCCGGCCCGATGCGTCCGTGAACTGGCAGAGCACGTTGAACGGCTTGTTGAACGCGATCAACATAGGCGGTGGATGCGGTGCGCGTGAGCGTGATCCGTTTGTGCGAGGCGACTTGCTGAGTTCGTGCTTCGACTCCACTGGCGTTCCGCTCAGCACGAACGGCTGTGCTTCGACTCCACTGGCGTTCCGCTCAGCACGAACGGCTGTGCTTCGACTCCGCTTGCGCTCCGGTCAGCACGAACGGCCGCATCTCACGTGTGCTTCGACTCCGCTTGCGCTCCGCTCAGCACGAACGGCTGCGGAAGTCTTCGGACCTGAGTTCGATCGGGGCGCCATGAGGCGTGCGATCGGCAGCGCGCGCCCACGCGTCGTGATAGTCCGCAAGTGCCTGCGCCGTCGCGACGCCCTTTTCCGCGACCATGCGCTCGAGGGTCGCGAGCCAGTGGCGGTAATACGTGTCCCCGGTGTCGGGATCGCCGGCGGCCTGAGCCTTCCTGATTTCCTCGGCGAGCATCGCGGCCCATTCCGGCCAGGTGAAGACGCCCTTGTCGTGCAGCGCGAGCGCCATCGCGAACGCCTGGGCCTCCCACGGCTCGCGGAAGACCGGGCCGCTTTCGTCGCGCGGAAGGTTCGGCAGCGCCTCGGTTGCACGCCGCGCGGCGTCCGCGTCGAGCGATGGCGCGTCAGACATGTTCGAGATAAGGCTCGAACGCCTCGATCGACACCTTCACGGTCGGGTCGGCGTCCGCGCCCCACAGCTCCGCGGCGTCGAAGCAAACCGTGTAGAGCCACTGCGGGTCCTCGCCCCTGCCGGAGACGACGGCGTCCGGAAAGACGTGGCAACCCTGGATGCGCTCCACGATGCCCACGTGTCCGCGCACGTAACGCGGCAGCCGCGTGTGCGACTTCGGATGGATGTTTTTCGCTCGCACGCGATCGCCGACCTCGAAACGCGCAGGTGCCTGCGCCGGTCGCGTGAACGAGCCGCGCGTCATCACGCGGTCGAATTCGTCGGCTTTCAGCACGCCGCGCTTGAGTGGCATGCCGGGATGGCGCGCGCGACCGGCGGCGAACTCGTCCGCCTCGACGAGACCCTTCTCGCGCAGCAACTGCTCCATGCCGAGCAGCCACCGCTGGTAATACGAGGCGTTGAGGTACACGTGAGGCGGCAGCATCTCGCGGGCATAGCGCGACATGTCGATGTTCCACGCCCCGGTCGCGCCCATGGCGCGGTTCATCGCCAGCACGCGGCTTTCCCACGCGGCATGGAAGACCGGCTCGTTCGGCTCGGGCTCGACCGTGCCGAAGCCGTCCATGCCGCCCATGTCGTGCACGCCGTCCATCACGCGACCTCGCCGGGATTTTTCGGAAGTCCGGTGCCGATCATGGAATCGCGCGTGACGAGCTTCGCGAGTCGGGCTTCGCTCCAGCCGTCGGTCCCGGCCGGGCGCATCGGCACGACGAGAAAGCGCGTCTCGGCGGTCGAATCCCAGACGCGAATCTCGGTCGAGGCGGGCAGCGTGATGCCGAAGTCCGCGAGTACCGCCCGCGGCTCCTTCACGGCGCGCGAGCGGTAGGCGAAGGACTTGTACCAGGTCGGCGGAAGACCGAGCACGTCCCACGGATAGCACGAGCACAGCGTGCACACGACCATGTTGTGCCGTTGCGGCGTGTTCTCCACCGCGACGAGATGCTCGCCGACGCGGCCCACCTCGGCCAGCGTGCCGACCGCCTTGCTCGCGTCTTCGAGGAGCGACTGCTTGAACGAGGCATCGCTCCAGGCTTTGGCGATCACGCGGGCGCCGATGTGCGGGCCGACGCGGGTCTCGTAGGCTTCGATGATGCGGTCGAGTGCGGCGGGTTCGACGTAGCCCTTGTCGGTCAGGATGCGTTCGAGCGCGCGCACCCGAAGGTCCATCTCGGAAAGAGTGGAGCCGTCTTCGTGATTGTGATTGTGGTCGTGCGCGGTCAAGGACCAACGATAGCCTACGGACTGACTGCCGTCCAGCGGCCAGCAGTCGTTGAAAGATGAACCGTCACACCGGCGGAAGCCGGTGTCCAGAAGCGGACGTCAACCGTATCAGCGCGTTACTGGATGCCGGCTTACGCCGGCATGACGATACACGGATGACGGCCGCGATTTTCAACGACCGGCTAGTGTTTTGGCGAGGAGGCGGGCGAGTTCGGCGGCGTCGGAGAGCTTCTCGAGACCGAGCATCGCATCGCGCAGCTGCGCGACCTGCGAGCCGGGCAGCGCCTTTGCCGCGAGCTTTTCGAACTTCTCGACGATGTCCGACTCGGATGCGAACTTCTTCTCGCTGCCGCGCGGTGCCTCCACGGTGCGCTTAAGTACCGTGCCGTCGTTCAAGTGCGCTTCGACGTGCACCATGTGGCGGAACTTCGCCCCTTTCGCGGTGATGTCCGCGTCGTGGTGGACCTCGACTTTTTCCGAGAGCGCCATGCGCGCCGGATCGGCGACCTTGTCCGCGGTGAACTGATCGACGAAGCAGTCGCCCTCGAGGAGCCAGGTCGCGATGCAGTAAGGGAGATTCAACTGCGCGGAGGTGAGGCCCTGCGGCACGTACTTCCAACCGACGTGGTCCATCGTCACCTGCGAGCCGCGCACGACGATCTTCTCCACGTCCTGCGCGCCGAACGGGCGCTCCTGCTGCATGTCGCGGATCGCGTCGAGCGTGGTGTGGTTGCTGCCCACGCACGCGTAGAACTTGAGCGCGACCCCCATCGTCTGCCACGTTTCGCCGAAGCCCGCGGTGAGCTCCTTCAGGTTGAAGCGATCCTGCGATCGCGAGAAGGTGGTGCAGAACCCGCCGTACTCGCTTTCGAGCACGTTCACGATGCCGGTGAATCCGGCTTCCGCGAGGAGCGCGCCGTAGAGCCCGCTCTGGGAAGAGCGCCCTGCGTGCATGCGTTTCACCATCGCGCCGTACTGCGCCGCCATGAGCCCCGCGGCCTGTGTTCCGGCGATGCCGAGCGCGTGCACGGTTTTCTCCACATCGAGCCTGAGTCCGCGCGCCGCGCCTGAAGCCGCGGAGAACACGCCGAGCGTCGCGCCGGAGTGCCAGCCCTGCGCGATGTGCTCGGGGCCCATGCACAGTCCCACGCGCGGGCCGATTTCATACCCCGCGACGGCGGCCGCCAGGAATTCCTTGCCGCTCATGCCGCGCTTCAACTCCGTGACGGCGATGAGCGCGGGGAGTACCACGGCGCCCACGTGCAGGACGCCCGCGCGGTGCACGTCGTCCAGCTCGAAGCCTTGCACCTGGGTGCCGTTCACGAGCGCCGCGTGCGGCGCGGAGAGCTTATGCGCGGTGCCCCACACCGCGCAGGTGCGCGTCGCATCGATTTTCCCGAGGCTCTCCTGCAGGATGCGGCTCCACTCGAGGTCCGCGCCGTAGAGCGCGCAGCCGAGCGAATCGAGCATGAGGAGCTTGATGCGGGCGCGCACTTCTTCGGGTATCGCCTCGTAGCTCAGGTTCGAGACGAATTCCGCGATGCCGCGGGTGTAGGGATTGTCGGTCGTCGCTTCGTGGCTCATAAGTTTCTCTCAGACGCAGGGTTCGTCGTCCCGGCGTACGTCCATATCGATCGTCGTCCCGGCGTACGCCGGGACCCAGAAAAGCGTCTGGATTCCGGATCACCGTCCGGAATGACGGAATGTTGTTCTTGCGGATCACCGTCCGGAATGACGGAATGTTGTTCTTGCGGATCACGGTCCGGAATGACGGGATGTTGTTCTTGCGGACGCCGCTCGGGATGGCGTGGCGGTCATCGTTTGGCGGCGGCACCGGCGGAGGCGCCCGCCATGCGGCCGAACACGGCACCGGAGACGAGCCCCGTGCCGCTCGGGTAATTGAAGTAGAAAAGCCCCCCCACCATCTCGCCCGCGCAGTAGAGGCCGGGAATCGGGTGGAAATGCACGTCGAGCACCTGGCCGCTTTCCTTGTCTATGCGCAAGCCGCCGAACGTGAAGGTAATGCCGCAGGTCGTCGCGTACGCTTCGAAGGGCGGCGTGTCGAGCGGCTGCGCCCAGTTCGATTTCGGCGGCTCGATGCCCACCGTGCACTTGCCGTCCTTCACCGTGTGATCGAACTGAACGTCGCGCTTCACCGCCGCATTGAACTCGCGCACGGTCCTGAGGAACGCCTCCGCATCCACACCCTCGAGCTGCGGCGCGAGCTCTTCCAGCGTATTCGCGCTGACTTTGGTGACGAACTTGATGCGGTATTCCGAGCGCAGGAGGTGCTTTACCTTGGAATCGAACACCTGCCACGCGAACTGCCCGGGCTGCTTCAGCACTTCGCCGCCGTATTTGGCGTAGGTGAACGAGTGGAAGTCGAGCCCTTCGTCGACGAAGCGCTTGCCGTTGGCGTTGACGAGGATGCCGAAGATGTAGCTGTGCTTCTGGAACTGGTCGCCGACGTTGATGTCGCCGAACTCCGGCGCGTAACGGTCCCAGCCCACCGCGTGGCAGCCGGACCAGTTGCCGTAGGGCGCCGCGCCGATGTCGAGCGCCATGCGCAATCCGTCCCCGACGTTGAAGCGGGTGCCGCGCACCTTGCACAGCTCCCACCCCGGGCCGAGATAGCGTGCACGCCATTCGGGATTCGCTTCGAATCCGCCGCACGCGAGGACGACTGCGCGCGCCCGGATCTCGTCCGGCTTGCCGCTGCGTTTCACCTTCAGACCCAGCACGCGCTCGCCGTCGTAGATGAGGGAGCGCGCGCGCGTCTCGTAGAAGACTTCGATGCCCGCCTTCTTCGCCGCCGCGTCGAGATTCTGGACGAGCCCGGCGCCGCCGCCGGAGGCCTCGATCGGCATGCGGCCGAAGAATTTGCGCTTGCCGCCGACGAGGCCCGACTGGCGCCCGAAGTTGAGGTTGAAGCGCACGCCCTTCGAGCGCAGCCACGCCATGGTGTCGAGGCTGCGGTTGACGAGTATCTCCGAGAGATCGGGATCGGTGCGGTAGCTCGTGAGACGATAAAGGTCGTCGAGGTATTCCTCGCGCGTGTTGGTGCCGAAATCGCTGTTGGCGATTTCTTCGTCGGTGATGTCGGTGAGGCGTTTGAGATCCTCGACGGTGCTGTAAGCGAAGCGCATGACGCCGCCGGCGAAGCGGCTGTTGCCGCCGGATTCGTCTTCGGACGCGGCTTCCAGCATCGCGACACGCGCGCCTTCATCGCGCGCGGCAAGCGCGGCACACAGCGCGGCGTTGCCCTTGCCGACGACCACGACATCGAATTCGCCCATCATGTGCGCGGCCCTTTCAGTGGAGCTTCAGCCCGGCGTCCTTGACGAGCTTCTGCCACTTCGCGATCTCGGACCGGATGTGCTTGTCGAATTCCTCGGGCTTCGTGCCGACCGGCGTCGAGCCGTCCGCCGCGAAGCGCTTTACGACATCCGGCGACTTGAGCACTTCGGCGATCGCGGCGTGCAGCTTCTGCACGATGGGCTTCGGCACTTTTACCGACGTGATGATGCCGTACCACTGATCCACCACGTAGCCGGCCAGCCCCGCTTCGGAAACGGTCGGCAGCTCCGGCGCCGCCGGCGAGCGCTTCGCCGCGGTAATGGCGAGCACGTTGAGCCGCTTCGCTTCCATGTGAGGGCGCACGCCGAACAGCGTGCCGAACCCGACCTGCACTTCATTCGCCAGCATGGCGGGGATGACCGCAGCCGAGCCCTTGTACGGGACGTGCACGATCCTGATGCCCGCCATGTGGTTGAACATCTCGCCGGCGAAGTGCTGCAGGCTGCCGGTGCCCGAGGAGCCGAAGTTGAGCTTGCCGGGATTCGCCTTCGCGTAGGCAATCAATTGCTTGATCGACTTCACCGGAACGGTCGGGTGATGATAGACCGCGTAGAAAAGCGACGTTGCCTGCGTGATGCCCTGCAGATCCCTGGTGAGGTCGTAGGGCAGATTGGGATTGGTCGCAGAGTTGACGGAGTGCGATGCCGAGATGAGGCAGATCGTGTAGCCGTCGGGCTGCGCCTTGGCGGTGATGTCGACGCCGATCGCGCCCGCCGCGCCCGTGCGGTTGTCCACGATGACCTGCTGGCCCCACATGTCGGAGAGCTTCTGCGCGATCGCGCGGGCGGTGGTATCGGTGCCCGCGCCGGGGGCGAACGGCGCGATGAAGCGCACCGGCTTGTTGGGATAGTCCTTCACGGGGTCGGCCGGGGCGGCGGAGGCGATGGCGCTTGCGCCGACACACAGCGCGACGACGCCCATCCTGAGAGATGTGCTGAGAACCTGCATGATTTTCCTTCCGGATTGCGGGAACCCGCAATTCTACGACAATTGCGGCGCTTCCTCGAACGCGCCGGGTGCGGCTAACGCCGCACGTAGTCGACCTTGCCGTCGCCGTACTTTTTCCCGATCTGCTCGTCGAGGAGAAACTGCGATTCCAGCTCGTTCACGAACGCGTAACCCATCAGCTCGCTGATTTCCTCCGCGCTCACCGCAAGGTCGGGACGCTCCGGCGGCTGATCGACATCGAGATATTCCCTGAATGCCTGCAGCGCGTTCTTCATTCCCTTGAGCGCCGATGAAGTCAGCATGCGCGAATAGCTCACGCGCGCGACCCCGATCGCCTGCAGCCGCTTCACCGACACGAGCGGTGTCGTGACGCGCCCGCGCAACCCGAGTCCCATGCTGATGCTGACCGGCGCCTGCACCGCATCGACGAAGCGGCGGATCTGCTCCTCCGACTCGATGGCGTCCGGATAGACCATGTCGGCGCCGGCGGCGAGATAGACCTTCGCGCGGCGGATCGCGCCGTCGAGTCCTTCGACCGCGATCGCGTCGGTGCGCGCGTTGATGATGAAGTCGGGATCGCGGCGCGCCTTCACCGCGCTCTCGATCTTTTTCGCCATTTCGGCGGCGCTGATGAGCTCCTTGCCGCGCATGTGCCCGCAGCGCTTGGGGCTCACCTGGTCCTCGATGTTGATGCCGACGACACCCGCTTCCTCGAAGTAGCGCACGGTGTGATACACCGTGACGGCGTTGCCGTAGCCGGTATCGGCGTCCGACATGACGGGAATCGAGACGCTGCGCGCGATGTGGTAGCACGCTTCCACGTTGTCGCGCAATGTCATGATGCCGATGTCCGGCTGGCCGAGGCGCGAGTTGGCGAGGCCGGCGCCGGTCGTCGATGCGGCGTGGAATCCCATCGCTTCGACGAGGCGCACGCTGTAGCCGTCGAAGACCCCGGGTGAGACGACGATCTTCCCGGAGGCGAGCATCTCGCGCATGCGGCGCGCCTTCGTTTGCGGAGCCTTGCCTTCCGACTTGTTCATTCGAGCCCTTTCGGTGATATGTTCCATCGCTATCGTCTTCCCGGCGCACGCCGGGATCCAAGATACGGCCTCTGGATTCCGGCCTTCGCCGGAATGACGAGTCGGGATGGCGAGCTAAGCGGTTGCGCGCATGCCGCGCGGCGCACGCGCTGCATCGTTGCACGCGAGCGCGGTGACCGTCCGCACGTCGTCGAGCGTCTCGAAGCGCTCCACCGCCGCGTGAATTCCCGCGATCGCCGCGTGCTCGAGCACGCGCGCGGCGCAGTTCTCGAACTTCTCCTTGAGCCGCTCGGGCGGCAGCGGATTCGAGGAGGTGCGTCCGAACGGCTGATCGACTTTACGCCTGAGCACGGCGCCGTCTTTCGTGCGGACGTTGACTTCCGCGGCGAAGTGATTGTCCGCGGGAAAGCGATCCGTACCGTACGGAGCGGCATGCACGCGCGCGAGCAGCCGCTGCACCGCCGGATCGCGATAGGCGTCAGCCTCGAAGTGCTCGATGGTGATGCGGCGATCGAGCGCCGCGCGCGCGAGGCAGTACTGCACGCTGAACTTTGCATCGAGCGGACTGCGGGGTGAGGGGCGATTGGTGTGCTCGAGGCGCCGCGGATGCGTCCAGACGTCGATGCGCTCCACGTTTTCGGGCTCGAAGCGGTGCTCCCGGACGAGGTCGAGCATCGCATCGAGCGCCGAATGTGTGCTGCCGCAGCACGGATACTGCTTGATCGCGATGCCGGGCTCCACGATATCGAGCGGGTTCGCCCAGCGCGCCGCGATGCGCGAGGCATCGTAGGTGCCTTCGCCGTTGAAGACGTTGAAGAAGCCCTGCTTGTGCTCGAACACGCTGTCCGGATTGGCGGTGAAGCCCGCGCACGCGAGCCGCGCGGCGTAGAGGCCGTTGCGCGTGCAGTGGCCAACGTGCAGCGGTTTCACCATCGTGCCGAAGTTGGCCTTGATGCCGGAAGCGAGGGAAGCGGCGATGGCAAGCGCGGTGGCGGTCCGTGCCTCGTCGAGACCCATCAACTTCGCGCACGCGGCGGCGGCGCCGAAGGTGCCGAGCGTCGCGGTGGGGTGCCAGCCCTTGGTGTAATGGTGGAAGTGCACCGCGAGCGCGATCTTGGTTTCGACCTCGAAGCCCGTCACGTACGCGAGGATGAAATCGCGCCCGCTCGCCCCCGTTTCGTCCGCCAGCGCGAAGAGCGCCGGAAGGAGCGGCACGGAAGGATGACCGCCGAAGGTGTTGTTGCAGTCGTCGAAGTCGAGCGCGTGGGACGCGGTGCCATTGACGATCGCGGCGTCGAGCGCAGTGAGCCGCTGCGGCGTGCCGAACACCACACTCGGGCCCACCCCGGGCGCGCCGAGCGCTTCCTGAACGAGCCGGGCAGCGGGCTCGCGGCTGCCCGCAAGCGTGACGCCGATGTAGTCCAGCAGTCCCACTTTTGCCCAGCGCGCGGCCGCGGGCGGCAGATCTTCGTAGCGCAGCGCGCACGCGCGCTGCGCGATCTCGAAGGCGAGGGCCATCGTGTTCTCCTGTGTCCGTTCGTCAATGGAGCTTGAGGCCGGCTTCCTTGACGAGCTTCCGCCATTTGGCGATTTCCGACTTGATGTGCGCGCCGAACTCCTCGGGGCGCGACCCGACCGGCGTTGAGCCCTCGGCGCCGAAGCGCTGGGCGACCTCCGGCGATTTTATCGCTTGCGCGATGCCGACGGCGAGCTTGTCCACGATCGCGCGCGGCACCCTGGCGGAGGTGATGATGCCGTACCATTGATCGACCTCGTAGCCGCGCACCCCGGATTCGGCGAGCGTCGGCAACTCCGGTGCGGCGGGGCTGCGCTGGCGCGTGCTGACGGCGAGCAGCCGTAGCCGCCCGGCCTTCATGTGGCCCCGCGTGCTGAGCAGCGTCCCGAACCCGATCTGGATATTGCCCGCGAGCGCATCGGTGATGACGGCGGCGCCGCCCTTGTAGGGCACGTGCACCAGCTTGACGCCGGCGAGATACGCGAACATCTCGCCGGCGAGATGCTGCAGGCCGCCGGTGCCGGAAGAGCCGAAGTTGAGCTTGCCCGGATTCGCCTTGGCGTGCGCGACGAGCTCCTGCACCGACTTGGCGGGGACCGACGGATTCACGTACATCACGTAGAACAGCGACGTCGCTTGTGATACCGCCTGCAGATCGCGCGTCAGATCGTAGGACAGCTTGGGGTTGGTCGCGGAATTCACCGAGTGCGAGGCCGAGATGAGACAGAGCGTATAGCCGTCCGGTATCGCCCGCGCCGTGATCTCGACCCCGATCGTTCCGGCGGCGCCCGGCCGATTGTCCACCACGAACTGCTCGCCCCACATCTCGGAAAGCTTGGTCGCGATCGCGCGCCCCGTCATGTCGGTTCCCGCGCCCGGCACGAACGGCACGATGAGCCGCACCGGCTTGCTCGGGTAGCCCTTTACGCTGTCCGCCGGCGCCGCCGAGGCGACGAACGCCGCGCTCGTCCAGATCGCCGCGCAGCAGGCGATTGCACATCGTCCCTTCATCGTTTCCTCCTCTTATGGTTATCGGCACTGCGTCATGCCATGACGGTTCCTCTTACGGGATATCGATGTCCATGAGCGGTGCGTACTGCTGCCCGCCGTGCCCGTCGCTGTCGCGCGGGTCGCCCTGGAAGTACGGCCGCGGGATCGATGCCTTGATCGCGAGCGCGTGATCGCACAGGAAGAACTTGACCTCCTCGGGCTTCAATCCATAGCGCCGGGCGATGACTTCGCGCGTGACCGCTCCTGAGTTTTTCACGCGCTCGTAGGTGTGCACATCGTCGAACATGATGTCGAACGTAAGCTCGAAGGGTCCCGCGTTCTTGCTGCGGATCAGACGCGCGAGCTCGGCGAGCACCGTCATGCCGCAAGCCTCCTCTGAGCGTCGCGCTTCACTTCGTAGAGATCCATCGGGAACATCTCGAATGGATCGTCGGGCTCGACCACGTGATTGACGTTGAAGCGATAGACGGCGCCGCGGTCGATCGGATTGTAGGGACACGCCACCGCGGTGATGAGCCCGCTCCACTCCGGTATCGGCAGATGCAGCGCCTGGTGGCGGATGATGCCGGCGATGGTGCTCGCCATCTCCTGTGTGGGCGCGGTCGCCTCGAAGACGAGGCATAGCTCGTGCGCGCGGATCTCCTTCACCGGCTCGAGCGGGCCCATGGTGCCGTCCTTGCCGTAAACCCGGATGTGCACCAGATAGTCGCCGTCACCGAGCTTCGTACCGTAGACCATGCGCACGCGGCTCGCGATCCGCTCTTTCAGCCGCGCGATCCAGTCGTCGATCTGGCGGATGATGTAGGGATCGCGGATCGAGCCGATCAGGATGCTCTGGTAACCCGCCCGCTCCGCGCCTTCGAGCTTCACCGTGTAGCGTTCGGCGGGGATGAACCGGCTCCCCGACACTTTCACCGCACGTTCGGTGAGCGCTTCGTAGCGCGACTCGGTGAGGTCGAGCGTGCCCGAGCACTCGACCAGCCGGAACGGATCGGCGTTTTCGTAGAGGCTGTGCGAGGCGATGCTCTGCGGCGTGCAGGTGAGCGTCGGATCGGGCGCTTCGACCGCGAAATGATCCTTGCGCACCCACGCGAACATGCAATCCGGCGTCCTGCGGTTCACCACCGCCGCGGCTCCGCATTCGAGGATCTTCGCCGCGTGCCAGGCGATGCCCTCGGGAAAGCCGCGGAGGATGGGCAGCGCGGCGAAGATGGCCGTGTCGCTCGCGCGGCCCGCGATGATCACGTCGGCCCCCGCTTCCAGCGCGCGCTGGAACGGCTCGGCGCCCATCATGCCCACGATATGCGCGCTGCGGTCGATGACCTTCTCGTCGAAGTGTGGCGCCGGCGCAAGCGGCTTCACGCGGCCTTCCCTGAGCCGCCGCTTGAGATAGGCCTTGTCCTGCTCGGCATGAATCAGGGCGAGGTGCAATTCGAGGCGTTCGGCCGCAGCGATTTCGCACACGAGTTTGTGCATGAGCCCGAGCTGGAGGTCGTTCCCGCCGGTGCCCGCGGAGCCGATGAGGAGCGGAATGCCGAGCCGCCGGGCGCCGAGCAGCATCAGCCGGAGATCGCGCCGGATCGCGTCCTTCGGAAAAGCGGTGCGCCCGGATCCGAGATACTCCGGTCCCGGATCGGTGGATCCCGCGTCGCAGCCGATGAAGTGCGGTTGCTGTGCCAGCGCCGCCTCGAACGAGCTTTCGAGGAAGCCCGAGCCGCACACGCCGGTAGGGGACAGTATTCTGATTTCATCCATGGCTGCGCGGAACGTCCGGCAAAGTGAGGGCAGTATAATAGCGCGCGCAAGGTCATACCAACGAGGAGGACACCGATGAAACGCGCAAGCGCGATCCTGTTCAGTGCAGTGCTCGCCCTGGGGCTCGCTCATGCGAGCGCCGCATCCTATCCGTCCAGGGTCGTGGAGATGGTGGTCGCCGGAAACGCCGGCGGCGGGCTCGATCTTACCGGGCGCGCGCTCGAGAATGCGCTGCGCGACGCGAAACTCTACACGCAGGGCTTCGCCATCAAGAACATGGGCGGCGCGGGCGGCAACATCGCCAAGACCTATACCCACCAGAAGAAGGGCGACCCGCACGTGATCTACGTCGAGTCGAACCGCATCTACGTCAACAAGATCGTCGGCACGACCGAGCTCGACCACCATGACCTCACTCCGATCGGCCGGCTGATCACCGAGTATCTCGTCTGGGTGGTGCGCGCCGATTCGCCGTTCAAGTCGGCGAAGGACGTCCTCGCGAAACTGAAAGCCGATCCGTCATCGGTCGTGTTCGGCGTCGGCACGGTGCCGAGCAACGATCAGATGAACATCCTGCGGCCGGCGATGGCCTCCGGCGTCGATCCGAAGAAAGTGCAGATCGTGCCGTTCAAGGCGGGCGGCGATCTCATGATCCAGCTGCTCGGCGGGCACATCGCAGTCATCTCCACCGGGCTCTCGGAGGCGATCGAGCAGGTCAAGGCCGGGAAGGTGCGCGTCATCGCGGTCTCATCGCCGCAGGCGCTGCCCGGCGAGCTTGTGAACGTGCCGACATGGCGCTCGCTCGGCATCGATGTCAGCATCCTGCACTGGCGCGGGCTTTTCGCGCCGCCCGGCATCCCTGCCGACGCCGTCAAGTACTGGGACGGGACGCTCGGCAAGATGGTGAAGACCGACGCGTGGAAGAAAGCGCTCGAGAAGCACGGCTGGTACGACGCCTACGCCGATTCCGCGGCGTTCCGCAAGGCGCTCGACGAGGAGACGAAGGTCTACGCGCAGATCCTGACGGACCTTGGCATGGCGAAGGGGCTCGCCAAGAAGTAGAACGGTTGGCGGAAGAGAGTGGGAGTCGAACCCACACAGGACCGCCAGCGGCCCCTACCGGGTTTGAAGTCCGGCCGCCCCACCGGGAGCGATTCCCTTCCGTTCAGTCGTTCGTGCGGTCCGCTATTGTAATGTATGCGCGCGGTCAGGCGAGGCGCTCGACGATCGCGCGCGCGGCCTGCTTCGCTTCCGACACCGCATCGGGCAAGAGGCCGCTGTAGCCGCTTCGTACCGCGCCGACCGCCCACACGCCGGCGAGAGACGTCTCCAGATGGTCGCGCGTGACGATGGCGCCCGCGCCGTCGCGCTCGATCTCGTGCGGCAGAAAGTCGGCGTTCGGCGCAAGCCCGATGTAGGCGAAGATACCGGCGCACGGGATCGGCTCAACCTTGCCGTCGCCGTGCGCGATCTCGACCCGTTCCACCATCTGCCCGCCTGCGATCGATTTGACCTGGGCGTTCCATACGGTCGCGATGCGGGGATTCGCGTTCACCTGCTCGACGAAGTGCTGCTGCGCGCGAAACGCGGTGCCGCGATGGACGATGTGCACCTTGCCGCAGTACTTCGCGAGCACCAGCGCCTCCTGCAGCGCGGAATCTCCGCCCCCCACGACGACCACCGTCTCGTCCTGGTACATCGGACCGTCGCAATCCGCGCACTGCGAGACGCCGCGCCCTTCGTACTCCGCTTCGCCCGGCACGCCGAGCTTTTTCAGGCGCGCGCCGGAGGCGATGACGACCTGACGCGCTTCGTAGGTCGCGGCGGCGGTCGTGATCTGCTTCGTTGCCCCGCGGTCCCTGATCGACGTCGCGGCTTCCTGGATGCTTTGCACGCCGAGATCCGCGTTCGCCTGCATGAGCTCGGAGGCGATCTCCGCGCCCGACACCGAGTGGGAAGGATCCGGTGCGGGATCGAGCTCGTTCACGTTGAGAACAAGGCCGCCGAAAAGCTGCGCTTCCAGCGTCGCGGTGCGCAATCCGGCCTGCGCGAGCGCGTGTGCCGCGGTAAGCCCGCTGATGCCTTCGCCGATCACCACCACATCGAAAGACTGTGCCACGTGTGACTCCTTGTGAGTGCTTCAGCGTTTGACCGGATGCGAGGGCCGCGGTGCCGGCCGACCCGGCGGCTGGCTGGCACCCGCCGCAGGCTTTGCCGCGCGCGGCGGTGCCGGCGGCGCGACCGCGGCACCCAGGATCGGCACGAAATCCTTGCGTATCTTGCGCGCATCGCCGATGCGCTGCGTGATTCCGAGCGTGTCGAAGAACTCGAGAATCTCGATTGCGAGCGTGCGACCGATGCCGGTTGCGTCGCGAAACTGTGCGGCAGTGAACATGCCGTTCGGTTGCGCCTGCGCCGTCGCATGCGCGATCGCGGCGAGCGTCGCGAGCGTCGTACGCGGATAGAAGCGGTCGGCCGTCACCTTCATGACCTCCCGGCCGCGCGCCTTGCGGTGCAGGAAATCCTTGACGACCGGCTCCTTGAGACGAAGATTGAGCGCGAGCTCGCGCAACGGCGGAACGGCGTATCCCGCCGCTTCGAGCGCGGGCCGTAGGGTTTGCCACAAGCGGTCGTCCTCCGGATTCGAGGTCGGATTGTGGCCCGGCAGCCGCGCGAGGGAGCCGGTCACCTCGATCCTGCGCTCGTCGGCAAGTACGCGCAGCAGCGCGCCGAACGCGTCGGCGGGGAGCTGCGGCGCTATTTCATTGCGGAGCGCTTCGATCTCCTTGCCGAGCGCCTGCGGCGTCGCGCGATGGAAGCGCTCGAGCTCGGCCGGTACCTTGGCGCGCACCTCGTCGTGTAGCGCCCGGGTGATGCCGATCCGCACGTCCTTGCCCACCGGAACAATGCCGGCCTCCTCGTAGAGCGCCGCGGCGCGATCGCTGGTGAGATTGAACGTTCTTTCGAAGCGGGCGAGATCCACGCCGCCCGCCGCAATCGTGGCGAGCGCCGCGAGCGTTGCAGCCGGCGTGTCGGCTTCCAGTGCGGCAAGCGTGGCATAACGTGTGGCGCTGCGGATGCGGCCCACGGCGGCAAACGGATCGAGGACCACGCCCCCTCCCAGAGTGCGGCTGCCGGACTGATCGCGCAGGATGAAGCGGTCGCCGTTGAGCGCGCTGATCGGCTTTTCCAGCACGAGGTGGGCGAGTCCGGTCCCGCCGGGCGGGATCGATTCACCGCGGCGGATCGCGACCCGTGCGGTCACGTCCGCGGTGGCGAGATGCAGGTGCACCGGCGTCCAGTGGCGCAGCGCGTTCGATTCGGAGCCAAGCACGTTGACGCGCACGTCCATGCGCTGGGTCGCCTGGTGCAGCGCTTCGTCCAGCACCCAGTCGCCGCGATGCGCCGATTCGAGATCGACGCCGGTCAGGTTGAGCGCGCAGCGCTCGCCGGCGCGCGCTTCGCTCGCCGCTTCGCCGCGCTTCTGTAACCCGCGCACGCGTACGGGCATTCCGGCGGGGGAGAGCACGAGGCGGTCCCCGGTCTTGACGATGCCGTTGAAAACCGTGCCGGTGACGACCGTGCCGCTTCCCGCGATCGTGAAGGCGCGGTCGATCGCGAGTCGAAAACGCTGCCCCGTCGCACGGCGCTCGGTGACTGCGGCAGCCTCCGTCTTGAGCAGCGCGAGCAGTGCGTCGATGCCCGTGCCCGCCAGCGCGGACACCGCAATAACCGGAGCAGACGCGAGTTTCGTCGTCGCGAGGAAAGCCTTCACTGCGGACGAGACTTCCTGAATCCGGGCGTCGTCAACGCGATCGACCTTGGTGATGACGGCCGCGCCGCGCCGCACGTGCAGCAGATCGAGGATGTTCAGGTGCTCGACCGTCTGCGGCATGATGCCGTCGTCGGCCGCGACGACGAGCAGCGCGAAATCGATGCCGCAGACGCCCGCCAGCATGTTGCGGATGAAGCGCTCGTGCCCGGGCACGTCCACGAAGCCGATGGAGCCGCCATTCGGGAGCGACAGGTAGGCGAAACCGAGGTCGATCGAAATGCCGCGCGCCTTCTCCTCGGGCAGGCGGTCGGTGTCGACGCCGGTCAGGCGCTTCACGAGCAGCGTCTTGCCGTGATCGATGTGTCCCGCGGTCGCGACGATCACGCCTTGAGTCCTTTCGCTGTCGGTCCGATCGCGAGCTTGTCGAGCTGCGCGATAAACGCCGGCTCGTCGTCGAGACAGCGCAGATCGACGAGGAAAGCGCTGTCCTTGATGCGCCCGATGACCGGCATCGGCAGCGCACGGAACGCCGTGGCGATTTTTTCGGCGAGAGAGCCGCGGCGCTTGTCGCCGCCGATCGCGATGCCCGCGCTCGGAAGAAGATCCACCGGCAGCGAGCCGCTGCCGATCTGGCTTGCGCATGAAACGATCGCTGCGGGTGCCTTGTCGCCCAGGGCCGCGACGACATGGGGCAGCACGCGCTTCGCCTGCGCCTCGATCTCCGCGAGGGGGCGCAGCAGCCACCTGAGGGTCGGCAGCTCTTCCGCGAGCCGCTCGGGATGGAGATAGAGCCGCAGCACCGCTTCCAGGGCGGCGAGCGTCATCTTGTCCACGCGCAGCGCGCGCTTGAGCGGATTTTTCGCAAGCCGCCTGACGAGATCCTTCTTGCCCACTGCGAGCCCCGCCTGCGGCCCGCCGAGGAGTTTGTCGCCGCTGAAGGTGACGAGGTCCGCGCCGTGCGCCAGCGCTTCGCGTGGCGTCGGCTCGTGCGGCAGCCCGTACTGCTCGAGGTCGATCAGCATGCCGCTGCCCAGGTCCACGATGAAGGGCAGTCCGTGCTCGTGCGCGATGGCGGCAAGCTCCGCCTCGGAAACGGCGGAGGTGAACCCTTGGATCGCGTAGTTGCTGGCGTGCACCTTCATGATCGCGGCGGTGCGGGGCGAGATCGCTGCAACGTAATCCGCCGCATGGGTGCGATTGGTCGTGCCTACTTCGACGAGCCTGCAGCCGGAGCGGGCCATGATGTCCGGGATGCGGAACGCGCCGCCGATTTCGATCAGCTCGCCGCGCGAGACGATCACTTCTTTCTTCAGCGCCAGCGTATTGAGCGCGAGATAGACCGCCGCCGCGTTGTTATTGACGACGAGTGCCGCTTCCGTGCCCGTCAGCCGCTGGAGCAGGCGCTCGACATGCGCATCCCGTTCGCCGCGCGCGCCGCCCGCGAGATCGAATTCGACGTTGACCGCGTGCGTCATCGCCTGCGCCACTGCGCGCGCAGCGCACTCGGGCATGAGCGCGCGGCCGAGATTGGTGTGGAGCACCGTGCCGGTCAGGTTGAATACGCGGCGGAGCGACGGCTCTGTTTCCTGCGCAAGCGCGCGGGCGCACGCCGCGATGAACGCCGCCTCATCGAATGTATTTTCGATCGATGAACCGAGCGCGGCGCGCTCCGCGTCGAGGAGCCGTCGGACCGTTTCTAGGACGAGCGTGCGACCGTAACTGGAAACGAGCCGGGCGATGCCCTCAGCATTGAGCAGCCGATCGACCGAAGGCAGCGCGCGACGCGCGGCGTGCGCGGTCTTCAGCATGGCGGCGCGGCGAGCGGAGCAGGCAAACCCGCGTGCCGGAAGAAGAACGAAGAGTGCATCCTGGACGGCGACCCGGACGGAGGGCAGAGTTTAGCGCAAGGCGCCTGCCCGCGAAACCGGCCTGCGGCATGGTGATACAGGCGTCGCTTACTCCCAGAGCCGTTCGGGCAGCGGCAGGCCGGCGAGATCCTGCGCCGAGAGCGGGCCGTCCGGCGCGATCCCGAAGCGCTCGAGCACCGCGATCAACTGGCGCGCATGCTGCGCCGAGTGCCACGTCGAGCGCTCGAGCAGCTCGTGCAGCGGCTGATCGCCGTAGTAGGTCCTGACCGGCTGCTGCGGCGAAATGCCCTGCGCGCTGCGCCACCACTCGTCGATGCGTCGTATGACGCCTTCGCCGTATTCCACGATCTCCGCGCCATTACGCATCGTACCCTCGGCGGGCGGCTGCTGCGCGTGATATTCCGCGTATTCCTCGCCTTCGGTCATGGTCTCGACGAACGCTTCGCCGATGCGGAAGACATGGTGCGCAAGGAGGCGAATCGGGCGGTCGCGATTCGGGATCACGCGTTCGGCGAGACGATCGTCGGGGATCTGGCGGATGTAGCGCTGCGCGGCGCGCAGCACGAGAATCCAGCGCCTGACGAGTTCCGCGGGCGGCAGCGGCTTGTGTCCGGTGCCGGAGAGGCCGACAAAACGCGCGACGTCTTCCAGATTCTGGCCGAAAACGTATTCCCTGCCTTTCGCAAGGGCGGGAATCTTGCGTATGCCGAGCGCGGCCAGGCGCTCGCGCCCGCCCGGGTCGTTCAGCACGTCGACCGCTTCGAAAGCGATGCCTTTTTTCGAAAGAAACTCTTTCGCTCGGAGACAGGAGCTTCACCCGGGCTGGATGAAGAGCACGAACCTCTCGGCCACGGCGTCCATGAATTGCGTTCCTGATCGGTCGGGGATACGAGGCTACTCCGCCGCGCAAAACGGCGTCAAGCCGCGGTCCACTATTCGGATGGGACCGTGCCGGGCGGGCAGGCAGCGCGCGCGTGCGAAAAGCCCGCGCCGACGCGCTCTCCCGCTTGGATGATGCCGCCGCCGAGGCAGACCTGGCTCTCGTAGATCACCACCGACTGGCCCGGCGTCACCGCCCATTGCGGCTCGGCGAACTCGATCACGCAGCGTTCGCGGTCGGCGTGGCTCAGCGTGCATGGCGCATCCTTCTGGCGATAGCGGGTCTTCGCGCCGTAGACCCATGCGCAGTGCGGCGCCTCGCCGCTCACCCAGTTGAGGTCGGTCGCCGTCAAGCGCTCCGAGAGCAGCGCGGGATGATCGCGTCCCTGCACGACGATCAGCCGATTTCGTGCGAGATCCTTCGCTGCGACGTACCACGCGTCCCCGTCGCCGTCGCGGCGTCCGCCGATGCCGAGCCCCTGGCGCTGGCCGATGGTGTAATACATGAGCCCCAGGTGGCGCCCGACCACCTCGCCTTCCGGCGTGCAGATGTCCCCGGGATCGGGGGGGAGATAGCGATTGAGAAACTCGCGGAACGGACGCTCGCCGATGAAGCAGATGCCGGTCGAATCCTTCTTGGCGTGATTCGGGAGACCCTCGCGGCGCGCGATCTCGCGCACGTCCCGCTTGTAGAGCGCGCCGAGCGGGAACAGCGTGCGCGCGAGCTGCGCCTGGTTGAGGCGGTAGAGAAAATAGCTTTGATCCTTGGTGCCGTCCTCCGCCTTCATGAGCTCGTAGCGCCCGTCCACTTCACGGATGCGCGCATAGTGGCCGGTCGCGATGCGGTCCGCCCCGAGCGCGAGCGCGTGGTCGAGGAACGCGCGGAACTTGATCTCCGCATTGCACAGCACATCGGGGTTGGGCGTGCGTCCCGCCCGATATTCCCTCAGGAATTCGCTGAAGACGCGTTCCTTGTACTCGGCGGAAAAATTGACGGTGTCGATCTCGATGCCGATCCGGTCGGCGACCGATACCGCATCGACGAGATCCTCGCGGGAGGAGCAGTACTCGTCGGTGTCGTCGTCCTCCCAGTTCTTCATGAACAGGCCGGTCACCTGGTACCCCTGCTGCTTGAGCAGCAGCGCGGCAACCGAGGAGTCGACGCCGCCCGACATGCCGACCACAACCCGTTCTCGTGCCATGCCGCTATTTTAGCGCGGCCGCCAGCACCTCATTTTTCGGGGCCGTAAACGAAAAAGGGCAGGGAGGACCCTGCCCTGATCGGTGAAGCTGTTGTTGTTATTTCTTGTCGTCTTTCTTCTTCTTGTCGTCCTTCTTTTCTTCCTTCTTCTTCTCGGTTTTCTTCTCGTCCTTCTTCTCGGCGGCGATGACGACCGAGGCGGAAGTGAGAGCAAACGCGCCCGCGATGAGGGCAGCCAACAGTTTCTTCATGGTACTTCCTCCCTGGGAGTTTATTGACATGTGCGGCGCTGAACCTGCCGCAAGCTCCGATTCGAGCCGCCGGTAGCCTAGCGTAAAACCATGACAATGGCAATTTCGGGACGAAAAAAAGGCAAATATATACTTGACAAAGGTTACGCCATGGCCCATAATCGGCTCCAAGTAGGGAGAAAACCATGGCCGAAACCACCAAATACTCGTTCGATGAACCCCGCTTCCATGACCCGGAAGTAGCCCGCAAATTCCTTGAGTCTGTCCGCTGGCCCAAGGGCGCGGTATGCCCTCACTGTGGCGCGGTAGAGAACCAATACGAGATTGGCGGCAAAGCGGCCCGCCCCGGTCTGCGTGAATGCGGCCATTGCCATGAGCAATACACGGTCACGGTTGGCACCGTCTTTGAGCGCTCCAAGATCAGCCTTGATAAGTGGCTCTTCGCCGCTGGCCTGATGGCGTCCAGCAAGAAAGGCGTTAGCTCCAAGCAGATCGAGCGCATGTTGGGCGTCACTTACAAAACCGCGTGGTTTATGACGCACCGTTTGCGCGAAGCTATGAAATCGGGTGGCGGTCTTTTGGGCGGTTCTGGCAGCACCGTCGAAGCCGACGAAACCTTTGTTGGCCGTAAGCCCGGACGCAAGATCAAGCAGGGTTTCGGCCACAAGAACGCGGTTTTCTCGCTGGTCGAGCGCAAGGGCAACGTCCGTTCTTTCCACGTTCCGAACGTGACCGCCAATACCCTGAAGCCGATCATTCAGGCGCACATGGACAACAAGTCTTTCCTGATGACGGACGATGCTGGCCAATACCGCATCATCGGCCCGGTTTCTATTTCGCACGACATCATCAACCACAGCAGCAAACAATACGTTCGCGGCCATGTGCATACCAACACGGTCGAAGGTTTCTTTTCGATCTTCAAGCGCGGCATCTACGGCGTTTACCACCACGTCAGCGAACAGCACCTGCACCGCTATACGTCCGAATTTGACTTCCGCTACAACTACCGCGAGCGCCGCGTGAAGATCGACGGTCGTTGGGAGAAGATCGGTTACAACGACGAAGAACGCACGACCGCGCTGCTCAAAGGCATCAGCAACAAGCGCCTTACCTATCGGCGGATTAACAAGCGAGCGCAAGCGTAGGTATGGGGTCATCATTGACCTACTGCGCCAGATCGCGGCCATGGATATAACGGGGCACTGGGTTCAACTCACTTTGGATTTGCGGGAGGTTGAACATGGGGAAAATCGCTAACCTTTTTAACGAGCAGAAAATCTCTCTTCCGATCGAGCAGCGCAAGCAAATGCTCGCTCTCGACCGAGAGTTTGATGAGTTGGAATCTAAGGTGACAACGCTCAATTCTGAGTGCTTGCACCTTCGCGCACAGGTGGAACCACTCAAGAAACAAGTCGAGAGGCTTCAGCACCAACTTGAGAAGCAGGGCACGGGCGATCATGATCTAGAACAGAATGAAATAGAAATGATGAAATTCATTGGTAACAAGCAAGGCACGTCGAAGGACATCCGAGAAGGAATGAACCTTCATCCGGTGACGGCCGAGCACTACCTTGGGAAATTGCTTAAGGCTGGATACTTGGAACAGAGCCAGGTTCCAATGGTCGGCGCGTGGTATGCGTTGACCGACAAGGGGAATGCATACCTCGTGAAAAAGAATCTGGTTCCGGTTCCGGGCACTCAGATTGAGAGACCAGACAATCCCAAAGGCCATAGGTGCGATCATTGCGGCAGCGCCATGCTGAAAAGAACCGGAAGTCGCCCCGATCCAACGTTCGGAGAGCTAGGGGTTAAGCAGGCGGTGTATATGTGCTTGTCCTGCAGGAAGGAAAGCGCATTCACCGATGACAAGTAACGCGAGAACATCATGACCGCAACAAAACCGAAACGCGAAATCGAAGAACTAGATCTGCTGCCGCCAGATATAGCGAAACGGCGCACGGAGGAATTGGTGCGCCGGATGCTGAACAGCCCGCCAGAGCCGTTTACGCCCAAGGCGAAAAAGAGGCGCAAGAAGAAGTAGCCTAGAGCGTTTTGCATAGGAATCCCTCTAAGCGTCTCAGTATCTCGCTCATTATTTTTATCCAGCTTCCGTGCGTGTTGTCGAACGCTCGCATCGTCGGAGGATCACCAACTTCATTCAAAATTTCTAGGTAATATCGAAGATTGATGTTTACCGAGCCAGCCGCGAGCAACACATCCTTCCGCCATGATTCGGCCCGCTCTACCCAAAGCAAAAGCATGGGGACTGATGTAACGGGCTCATTTCGCAATGCCACGCCATCCTTCCGTAGCTCCCACAGCACTTTTAGTGCCGCCTCCCGCGCCTCTTTATCGTCCAGTTGTTTGCCGAGTCGCGCTATGGTTTCCTCTGCTTCGCTGTGGAGCGCCGAGGGGGCGAGTAGGAGGTTAATCAGCAGAACACCAGAAAACCCGGCCACGAAGACCAAGGCGGCAATTGCTGCATATCCGGTCTTGTCCGCCATGCCGGGAAACTCAAGCATCACCAGTATGGCTATGACCGCGCCGCCCAGTGCGGCCTTTATGAGTGCCGGCCGAACTTGCACCAGCCTGAAGTCCGAGCGAGTCATTTCCCACGCTCGCCGGAATACGCGTTTATAGTAGGACATGACACCCCCCTTAAAGTCTGAGGGGGATTATGGGCTACCTTTGTTACGTATACAATTGCCAAAAAAAGGCAGGGACACGCCCTGCCTTTGTTGCGAAAAAGACCGAAATTACTTCTTGTCTTCCTTTTTCTTGTCGTCCTTCTTCGCTTCTTTCTTGGCGTCCTTCTTGCCTTCTTCCTTCTTCATTTCCTTCTTCTCTTCTTTCTTCTCGGCCGCGAAAGCCACCGGGGTGATCGTCACCGCAGCAAAAACGGCGGCCAACAGCGTGGACAGAAGTTTGCTCATGGTTTCCTCTTGAAGTTGATGATGTATTGACCGGATGAAATCGGTCACAGGCATTAACGCCACAGCGCAGATCCGGTTGACAGCCTTCGGCGAACAACCCGCTCAGCCACCCGGGCCATGGCAAAAAGCGTTTCCGGTACAAGGAATTGTCACCACAGGCCCGGCTCCTGCACGCCGCGCGGGACGCCCTCGGGGCGGGGGCGGCGCGCGGCCGTGGCGCGAAGGCGGCTGAAGCGCGAGGCGCGGGCGGCGCCAGTATGCGGCGGCGCGGGGAGAGGGTCGGCTTTGCTATACTTCAAACCTTTCGCCAGCCGCAGCCCCGTATCGGCGCGGTGGAAGCCGGCAGGATCAAGCAGTCCCCGGGCGACGCACTTCCGGCAGCCGCCCGCCGTAGCGATCACTTGCCGCCAGATCATCGATCACCCAGTTTTCCGAGGGAGATTTACCGCCATGACGCAACAACTCGACCTGCTCAAGATCGCCCAGGAGGAGGAGCACGGCGATCTCTTCAAGCTGCTGGACAGCATCTACAAGCGCTCCAGCGTGCAGCCGCGCGGCATCACCGATGCCATCATCTGGGAAGGCGGCAACCAGGCCGGCGGCGTCAAGCCCGTCGCGCACGCTTTCACCGACAAGTTCGCCCTGAACGGCACGCTGATGGCGCTCGACGTGCTGGGGCTGCCGTTCCTCGGCGTGCCGATGATGGCGCAGTTTCGCCACGATACCCGGCTCAAGTCGCTCGAGTGGTTCGGAAAGCTCGAGTACACGGCGATCAAATGGTCGACGGCCGGTGACGCGCTCGTCAACGAAAACGGCAAGAAGGTGGTCGTGTTCGGCAAGTCGGCGAACGCGCCGCTGCGCACCGCCGCCGGCGTCTACTGCAACGTGCGTCCCTACGGCACCATCACCAACATCCGCTTCATGCCCGGTCTGCCGTATTCGCAGGATTCGAAAAAGTTCCGGGTGGATCGCGACACCGGCAACATCCATTCGGAGATGAACACGCCCGGCGTGCGCATGGCCTACGCCTGCCGGCTGTTTCTGAAGATGGTGCACGAGACCGGCCACATCGGGCGCGTTGCAACCAAGCCCACCCAGGCGCAGGAGGATGCCGTGAACGCCGGCATCCTGCGCTGGCTGCTCCAGGGCACGAAGTTCGAGCTGAAGCGACGCTATGCCGTCGATGCCTATGCCGAGCACAAGGCGAACGTGGATGCGATCGGGGCGCTGCTGCCGAAGGACTTCAAGGCCGGCATGGAGAACTGGGGCGGCGAAATCCACGAGCACATTTCGGATACCAATTTCGGCATCCTGCTGCACGACATGTATCAGCAGCGCAACGTCGTCGTCTATTCGAGCGACCTCGACGGCGACCGGCTGACGGATCTCATGGCGGATGCGCCGGACGTGCTGCGCGGCTGGGGCCAGCGCATTCTCGACCACGTGAAAGCCGGCGTGGACATGCAGAAAGTGTGGAAGGACATGGGCTTCACCATGACCAACGGCAAGGACATGACGAGCGTCATGTACCGCATGGAAGGGGAGCCGATCTTCGAGCAGACGCTCGGCTCGGCGGACGCGATGCTGCTGCGGCTGCTGCAGGGCGATGAAACGGTGGGGGGCACCAAGCAGCCCTACGACCCGCGCATCCACTTCGTGCTGATCAACGAAGCGTACAAGGCGGCGAATCCCGGAAATACCGAGCTCCACCGCTGGCTCGACCAGCAGCTCGCGACCTTCGATCGCATCTACAGCGGCAAGCGGCCCCGCTACATCGAGGGCTACCAGAAGCTGAAGGACGCAATCAGACCGTGGGGCACGTAGCCCCGCTCCCCTTTGCTGCCGGCGGGCGTCACCCCGCGCGGCATCCGTCCCGATAAAAAAGCCCACCCGCCCGCTTCGGGCGCGTGGGCTTTTATTTGTGTCTCGGAACTGCGCTCACCGGATCGCCCGGCGGCTCAAGCTCAGGAAAGTGCCTGGATGTTTGACGCCTGCTTGCCCTTCGGGCCTTGAGTCACTTCAAACGACACTTTCTGGCCTTCCTTGAGCGTCTTGAAGCCGCCCATCTGGATCGCCGAGAAGTGCGCGAAGAGGTCCTCGCTCCCGTCGTCGGGCGTGATGAAGCCGTAGCCTTTTGCGTCGTTGAACCATTTCACCGTGCCAGTTGCCATATTTCCTACCTTCGTTGAAAAGCGGGTGTGGATCCCGCAACTTTGTTTGAGTTTCAAGGATCGCAAAGGCCAAGGCTGTGCTGCGAAGGACTTGAAGCCAAACACCCGCTAGCTTTCTAGGCTATTTGGGGGTGGAAGTCAAGTATACTCCTGAAATGGTGCACAAAAGTTACTTGAAATTTCCCCATATATGGCGAAAATAACAACTGACCCGCGGCACTAGGCGCGTTTTTTCGGCATGGCAACAAGGCATCGCGAAGACACGGTACTGGAGGCGAAAAAGAACAAGGTCAAGCCGCCGCCGATGTTCAAAGTGTTGCTGCTGAACGATGATTACACTCCGATGGACTTCGTCGTGACCGTCCTGCAGAGGTTTTTCGCGTTGAGCCGGGAAAAGGCGACGCAGATCATGCTCAAGGTGCACCGCGAGGGCATAGGCGTGTGCGGCATCTATCCCAGGGACGTGGCCGCAACCAAGGTGGAGCAGGTTAAGTCTTACGCCAAACAGCATCAGCATCCATTACAGTGCGTGATGGAAGAAAATTGAGTTGAGAAACAGACCGAGATGATTGCACAGGAACTGGAAGTCAGCCTGCACATGGCGTTCATGGAAGCGCGCCAGAAGCGCCACGAGTTCATCACCGTGGAGCACCTGCTGCTGGCTTTGCTCGACAATCCTTCCGCCTCCGAGGTATTGCGTGCCTGTGCCGCCGATATCGACGACCTGCGCAAGCTTCTGACGGACTTCGTGACCGAGCACACGCCCATCCTCACCGGCGAGGAGGTCGACACGCAGCCCACGCTCGGGTTCCAGCGCGTGATCCAGCGCGCGATCCTGCACGTCCAGTCCTCGGGCAAGAAGGAAGTGACCGGCGCCAACGTTCTGGTGGCGATCTTCGGCGAGAAGGACTCGCACGCCGTCTACTTCCTGCATCAGAAGGGCGTCACCCGGCTCGACGTCGTGAACTACATTTCGCACGGCATCAGCAAGGTGCCCCAGGCGACGCCGTCGAAGACCGACTCCGACAATGAAGGCGAGCACGAGGCGCAACCGGCCGGCGCGCTCGAAAACTACACGCTCAATCTCAACGCGATGGCGCTTGCCGGCAAGATCGATCCCCTGATCGGCCGCGAGAAGGAGCTCGAGCGCGTGGTGCAGACGCTCTGCCGCCGCCGCAAGAACAACCCGCTGCTGGTAGGTGAAGCCGGTGTCGGCAAGACCGCGATCGCGGAGGGCCTCGCGCGGCGCATCGTCGAGGCGAGCGTGCCCGACATTCTCAAGCGCTGCCAGGTCTATGCGCTCGACATGGGCGCGCTGCTCGCCGGCACGAAGTACCGCGGCGATTTCGAGCAGCGCCTGAAGGCGGTGCTGAAGCAGCTCGTCGATAATCCCAACGCGATTCTTTTCATCGACGAGATTCACACCCTGATCGGCGCCGGCGCGGCCTCCGGGGGCACGCTCGATGCGTCGAATCTGCTCAAGCCTGCGCTGCAGACCGGGCAGTTGAAGTGCATCGGCGCGACCACCTACAACGAGTATCGCGGCGTGTTCGAGAAGGATCATGCGCTTTCACGCCGCTTCCAGAAAATCGACGTCGTCGAGCCCTCGGTGGCCGAGACGATCGAAATTCTGCGCGGGCTCAAGTCGCGCTTCGAGGCGCACCACGGCGTGAAGTACATGGCGGCCGCGCTGACGGCTGCCGCGGAGCTTTCCGCGCGCTTCATCAATGATCGCCACTTGCCCGACAAGGCGATCGACGTGATCGACGAGGCGGGCGCCGCACAGAAGATCCTGCCGAAGTCGAAGCAGAAGCGCATCATCGGCAAGCACGAGATCGAGGACATCGTCGCGAAGATCACGCGCATCCCGGCGCAGACGGTATCGACCGACGATCGCAACGCGCTCAGGAACCTGGACCGCGATCTCAAGGCCGTCGTGTTCGGGCAGGATCGCGCGATCGAGGCGCTCGCCGCGGCCATCAAGATGGCGCGGAGCGGCCTCGGCAACCCGCAGAAGCCGATCGGCTCCTTCCTGTTCAGCGGTCCCACCGGCGTCGGCAAGACCGAGGTCGCGCGCCAGCTCGCCTACGTGATGGGCGTCGAACTCATCCGCTTCGACATGTCCGAGTACATGGAGCGGCACGCCGTGTCGCGGCTGATCGGCGCGCCTCCCGGCTACATCGGCTTCGACCAGGGCGGGCTGCTCACGGAAGCGATCACCAAGCATCCGTACTCGGTCCTGCTCCTCGACGAGATCGAGAAGGCCCACCCGGACATCTTCAACATCCTGCTCCAGGTGATGGACCACGGGACGCTGACGGACAACAACGGACGCAAGGCGGACTTCCGCAACGTCGTGATCGTGATGACGACCAACGCGGGCGCGGCCGAGCTGTCGAAGGTGTCGATCGGGTTCACGCAGAGCCGGCAGGCGGGCGACGAGATGGCGGAAATCAAGCGGCTTTTCACGCCGGAGTTCCGGAACCGGCTTGACGCCATCATCTCGTTCGCCGCGCTCGATCACGACATCATCCTGAGAGTGGTAGACAAGTTCCTGATGCAGCTCGAAGCGCAGCTCGAGGAGAAGAAGGTCGAGATTTCCTTTACCCTGGCGCTCAAGGAGTATCTGGCGAAGAAGGGCTTCGACCCGTTGATGGGCGCGCGGCCCATGGCCCGGCTCATCCAGGACACCATCCGCAGCGCGCTGGCGGACGAGCTGCTCTTCGGCCGGCTCGCAAACGGCGGCAAGGTGACCGTCGATGTCGACGAGACGGAGAAGGTGCGACTGATCTTCGCGGAGGAGGTTGCCGGCGTGACGTAACGGCCGGCCCATATCTTCGTTCTCCGGCCCGGTCTTGAAGCGACCGGGCTTTTTTTTTGGGGCTGCGCGGCGGCGTGTGATGCGGCGCGTGTTGATCTCTTGACGTCGCCCGCGCCGCGGTCGACACTAGCACCCCGGCATTTCGACCGGCAGGGGCGGCGCCACCGCCCCCGTTCTCGAGGGAGGAGCGAAATGAATTTCCGACTGATCCACTGGGCGGTCGTCCCGGCGCTTACCCTGAGCGCTGCGGCGCCCGCGTGGTCCCAGGACAGCGCGGCCGCACGCAGCCTGGTCGCAGCGTGCTTTACCTGCCATGGGACCGAGGGCCGCAGCGTGGGCGGGGTGCCCCCGGCACTGGCGGGTCTCGACCGCAATTACCTGCTGCAGACGCTGAAGGACTTCAAGAGCGGCAAGCGTCCCGCCACCATCATGCACCAGCAGGCGAAAGCCTACACCGATCCGGAGCTCGAGATCATCGCCGGCTATTTCGCGGCGCTGAAGCCGGGGCCTGCGGCTGCCGTCCCCACGTCACGCTATTAAGGAGGACTCATGGCACTGACGCGACGTGAATTCATTCAGTGGTTGTCGGCAGGTGCAGGCCTTGCCGCGGTGTCGGGCTGCGCGACGACGGATGAAGGGGGGCGTGCCGGACGGGTCGTCGTGATCGGCGGAGGCTTTGCCGGCGCCACGGCTGCCAAGTACATCCGCCACTGGGCACCGGAGATCGCGGTGACCTTGGTGGAGCGCAATCCGAGCTTCATCTCGTGCCCCATGAGCAATCTGGTTCTCGGGGGAAATGCCCGCATCGACGATCTCACCATGGGCTACGAGGGACTTCGCGCACGCGGCGTGAAACTGGTGCGCGACGAGGCGGTCGCGGTCGACCCCGCGAAGCGCCAGGTGCGTCTCGCGAGCGGCGCAACGCTCGAGTACGACCGGCTGGTTGTCGCGCCGGGCATCGATTTCCTGGACGTGATTCCGGGGTTGAGGAGCGCCGAAGCGCAAAACCGCGTGCTCCACGCCTGGAAGGCGGGCGCGCAGACCGTTGCTTTGCGCAAGCAGCTCGAAGCGATGCGCGACGGCGGCGTATACGTCCTGCACATTCCGATGGCGCCCTATCGCTGTCCGCCAGGACCGTATGAACGGGTCTGCCAGGTCGCGGACTACTTCAAGCGCGCGAAGCCCAAGTCGAAGATCATCGTCCTCGACGCCAATCCCGACATCACGTCGAAGAAGGGCCTCTTTCTGCAGTCGTGGGACGGCCCGTACAAGGGCATGATCGATTACCGGCCCAACAGCGAGCTGCAGGATGTCGACGTGAAAGGCATGACGGTGAAGCTCACGTTCGACAACGTGAAGGGCGACGTGCTGAACGTCGTGCCGCCGCACCGCGCGGGCGATATTGCGCTTAAGACCGGCCTCATCAATGCCAACCAGCGTTGGTGCAATATCGACTGGCTCACCTGTGAGTCGACTGCGGTGAAGGGCGTCCACGTGCTGGGAGACGCGACGCTCTCCGCGCCCGCCATGCCGAAATCCGGCAGCATGGCGAACCAGCACGGCAAGATCTGCGCCGCCGCGATCGTGGCGCTGCTGAAAGGCGGAAAAGTCTCGCCCAACCCCGTCATCATGAACACCTGCTACAGCATGGTGGACGCGCGCAGCGCGATGCACGTGACCTCGATCCACAAGTACGATCCGGGACAGAAGACGCTCGTGCCGGTGAAGGACTCGGGCGGCGTGTCACCGAAGGCGAGCGAACTCGAAGGCACCTACGCCTGGGGCTGGGCGCGCAACATCTGGGCGGACAGCCTCGCCTGATCGAACGCGGGCATGCGCGGGCACTTCACCGCGCGCGCTTGCGTAGCGGCGGGACGAGCCACAAGGTCGCCGCGACCGCCAGCGCGAACCCGACGTAGGCGGTCGTGAAGACCCATTCGGGAAAATCGTAGTACATCACCTTGTGGATCCAGTGCGCGATGAAGCTTTTCTCCGCGCGCACGCCGCGCAGCTCCGCCTCCCATAATGTGAGCGGACACCAGATACCCGCGAGCGCTTCCCCCGCCACGAACACGATCGCCGCGAGGTGCGCAACGCGGAACCGGAAATTCCTGACCCATCGCCAGCCCGCGGCCGCGCCGATCCAGATCAGCGCAAGCCCGCCCGTGACGAACAGCACGAAGGCGAAGTGCACCACCAGCACGAGGTCCGCGAGGAGGGCGTTCATGCGGCAGCGGGTGACGTGCTGAGGGACATCGAGTTGCGGCGCTTGGCGTGACACCACGCCGCGCCGCTCAGGAAACCGGGCCCTTCTCCACGGCGACGGGCCGCGCGGGATCGCTGCACCATTCGCTCCACGAGCCCGGGTAGAGGATGGAGCCGGGCAATCCCGCGATTTCCATGGCGAGCAGATTGTGGCAGGCGGTGACGCCCGACCCGCACTGGTGGACGACGCGCGCCGACGAACGCGTGCCGATCAGCGAAGAGAATTCGCGCTTGAGCTGATCGGCGGGCTTGAAGCATCCGTTCGCTGCCAGGTTGAGCCTGAAGAAGCGGTTTAGCGCTCTCGGAATGTGACCGGCGACCGGGTCGAGCGTCTCGTTCTCGCCGCGGTAGCGCTCGGGGCTGCGCGCATCGATCAGGCAGATCTCGTCGAGATGGTCGAGAAGATAGCGCGCATCGGTCGCGAGCGCGGGTTGCAGGCTCGGATTGAACGTGGTGGGCTTGACCCGCGGCAGATCGCGCGTCGTGGGCTTGCGCGCACCGACCCACGCATCCCATCCGCCATCCAGTACGGCGACCCGCTCGTGGCCTACCCAGCGCAGCATCCACCACAGCCGGGCCGCGTAGCAGCCGCCGCTCGCATCGTAGGCGACGACCTGCGCCGCGTTTTCGATGCCGAGCGCGCCGAGGCGCAGCGTGAAGGTGATGGGATGCGGCAGCGGGTGGCGTCCGTTCAGCCCCGTCTTGGGACCCGAGAGGTCCTCGTCCAGGTGCAGGAAGCGCGCGCCCGGGATGTGCGATTCCGCGTAGGCGCGTCGCCCCGCCTGGTAGTCCGCGAGATCGTGGCGACAGTCGCATACGATCCATGCCGGATCGTCGAGATGCGCGGCGAGCTGGTCGACGCTGACCAGAGTCTGGTACGGCATGAGCGCCGCTCCCGATCTAGACGTGCGGCTCGATCTGGCGGCGCAGGAACTCGTGGAAATGCATCATGCCGTCCTCCATCGGCGACTGATACGGGCCGGTTTCGTTGACACCCTGCTGCAGGAGCGCCCGGCGCCCTTCGGTCATGCGTGCGCAGATTTCGGCGTCCTCGATCGCGGTTTCCCGGTAGGCTGCCTGTTCCGCTTCGATGAATTCACGCTCGAAAAGCACGATGTCTTCGGGGTAGTAGAACTCCACGACGTTGGTGCACGCCTCGGGCCCGCGCGGGATGATGGTGCTCACCACGAGCGAGTGCGGATACCACTCCACCATGATGTTCGGGAAGTAGGTGAGCCAGATCGCGCCGTGGCTCGGCGCGCGGCCCTCGCCGTAACGCAGCACCTCTTCATGCCAGCGGCGGTAGACCGCGCTGCCCGGCTTCGCCAGCGCGTTCTTGATGCCGCAGGTCTGCACGCTGTACCAATCGCCGAACTCCCATTTGAGATCCGACACGTTGACGAAGTTGCCGAGCCCCGGATGGAACGGCTCGACGTGATAGTCCTCGAGATAGACCTCGATGAAGGTTTTCCAGTTGCACGCGTACTCGTCGATCTCGATGCGATCGAACATGAAGCCGGAGAAGTCGAGGTCGCGCGCGCACCCGAGCGCGGCGAGGTCGCGGCTCGCCTCGCGGCGGCCCGCAAAGAGCAGGCCGTTCCAGCGCACAAGCGGCGACCGGGCGAGGTCGAGGCACGGGTTTCCGGGGAAATGCGGGGCGCCCAGAAGCTTTCCGCGGAGGTCGTACGTCCAGCGGTGAAGCGGGCAGACGATATTGCGCGTCGTGCCGCGCCCTTTGAGGATGATCGCCTGGCGATGCCGGCAGACGTTCGAAAGAAGCTCGATTCCGTGCTCGCCGTGCACCAGCGCCTTCGAATGACCGAGCCAGTCGAGCGTCTGGTAGTCACCGACATTCGGCACCATGAGCTCGTGAGCGATGTAGCCCGGACCGGCGTCGAACAGCAGGCGCTTTTCCAGCTCGTAGATGCGGGGGTCGAAGTACCAGTGGATGGGGAGCTGCGGCGAGGCAGTGTGGATTGCAGGCAGCGTGGAGAGATCTGACATGCAGTGGGCGCGCGGTGGTTGTTTAGCGGGATCGTCGGCGGCGTCGGGAGCGCATGAATTACAGTAAGCCCCTGAAAAAGAGGCGCTATTCTTCCCGAAGCGGGTGAAAAAGGCAATCGGTTTTTGCGCGGCAGCATCGCACCCAGGCGGCCTTGGGCGCTAACTGCCGGTTTCTGCAGGGCTATCGCTCAGGGGACCCGCATTGATAGCAAGCGCTTGCAATCGCTGGTAATCCGCGGGCCGGTCCACGTCCCAGAGCGTCTCCAGCTCGCGCCAGCGCCAGCCAAGCTCGGTGAGGCGCGTGCGGGTCTCGTCCATCACGCGCTCGGTTCCCCAGTGGATGCCGGAGAAGAGCCGAGCATCGTGTCGCGCAAGGCCCACCAGCGCGTAGCCGCCATCCTCGGTCGGTACGAGAACGGCGTCGGCATCGCGCAAGGCGGAATTCGCCTGATGCAGGTGGTGCGGCGTGAGCACCGGGCAGTCCGTTCCGACCAGGATTGCCCGGGCGCTGCGGGACAGCGCGGCTTCGAGCGCAGCGGCCATGCGTGTGCCGAGGTCGCCCGCGACCTGGGGAACGAGCCGAGCGCCGTATTCATGTGCGCAGGCGGTAAGGAAGGGATCGTCGCAGTCTGGTGCCGCGTGCAGCTCGATCTCGCCCAGCGCCGAGTCGCGCGCCGCGGCGAGCGTCCGCACGGTCAATCGCCGGTGAAGTGCGGCAGCGCCTTCCGCGCCGAGCAGCGGTACGAGGCGTGTCTTGACCGCTCCGGGCCGCGGCGCCTTCGCGAAGACGAGAAGCGCAACGTCAGGATTCGTGTGAGGCATAGCGCAGCGCGAGCTTGTCCGGATCGGCGCCCAGCCAGTAAGCGAATCGGAGCCACCACATCAGCAGGATCGTCGCCACGATGCCGTGCTTCTCCCAGCGCCGCGCCGAGACGGCCACCGGGTGCCTGAGGCAGAGCGGACGGCCGTAGCGCTTCAGGCGCCGCGAAAGCGCGATGTCCTCCATGAGCGCGATTTCGGGAAAGCATCCCGCCGCAGCGAACAGCGTACGCGTCACGAAGAGCGCCTGGTCCCCGGTCGCGATGCCGGTCAGCCGCGAACGCAAATTCATGAGCCTGGCCACGATCCCGAGCAGCGGCGAGCGGCTCTCGAGGCGGACATCGAAGCGCCCCCAGCGCTTGCGATTGCGGCGCAATCCATCGACGATGAGATAGTCCGCCTCCGCCGGCAAGCGGCAGTCGGCGTGGAGGAAGAGCAGGATGTCGCCCGACGCCTGCGCGGCGCCCGCGTTCATCTGCACGCCCCGGCCGCGCGGGGCGGTCAGGACGCGGTCCGCGCCGCGAGCGCGATGGAGCGTGTCGTCGCTGCTCCCGCCATCCACCACGATCACCTCGGCGCCCCGGGTGCGCAGCGGCTGCAACGCCTCGAGCGTCGCCTCGATGCGCTCGGCCTCGTTGAGGCAGGGAATGATGATCGAAAGCGGCATCGGGCTGGGCGGGCCGAGGTGGCGCTCCCTGAAACGACTTCAGTGCGCGCCCCGCTGGAACGCGCGGCTGCGATCCTGCGGCATGCGCGCGAGGCTCGCCACCACCCGGGGGAAGCCGGTCGCGCCGCGCATCCAGTCGTGCAGCGCTTCCGCGAAAGCGAGCTGGCCGCGCGTGACGGTGGAGCGCTTCCACGCGCCCGCGGCGTACTTGTTCGCCTCCGCGAGCGTGGGGTAGACGTGGATCGTGCCGAGGATCTTGTTGAGCCCGATGCCGTGGCGCATGGCCAGCACGAATTCCATGATCAGATCTCCCGCGTGCTCGCCGGCGATCGTCGCGCCCAGGATGCGGTCCCGCCCCGGCGCGGTCAGCACCTTGATGAGGCCGTGCGCATTCTCGTCCGCGATCGCACGGTCGAGATCGGCGATATCGTAGGTGGAAACTTCGTACGCGATGCCTTTCTCGCGTGCTTCCGTCTCGTTCAGTCCGACGCGCGCCACCTCGGGATCGGTGAACGTCGCCCAGGGAATCACCGAGAAATCGGCGCGGAACCGGCGGAAGCGCCCGAAGAGCGCGTTCACCGCGGCGTACCAGGCGGTATGCGCGGCAGTGTGCGTGAATTGATACGGGCCGGCCGCATCGCCGCAGGCGTAGATGTTGGGGTAGAGCGTCTGCAGGAACTCGTTCACTTCGATCGTTCTCGCCGGAGTCACCGGAATGCCGAGAGTCTCGAGACCGTAGCCCTCGGTGTTGGCGACGCGGCCCACCGCGCAGAGCAGCGTTTCGAACGCGATGCGGGTTTCGCCTGCCGGCGACGTGCAGACCAGCACTTTCTCGCCGTTCTCGACGACGAAGCGCTGCGCCTTGTGGCTGGTCAGAACGGTGATGCCTTCCGCCCTGAACTGCTCCGCCACGCGCGCGGAGAATTCCGGATCCTCGCGGAAGAGGATGCGCGGCAGCATTTCCACCTGTGTCACGGTTGCGCCGAGCCGCGCGAAGCACTGGGTCAGCTCGCAGCCGATCGGTCCGCCGCCCAGCACCACCATGCGCCGCGGCAGCGTGCGGAGCGACCAGATCGTGTCCGAGGTGTAGCAGCCGACCGCCTCGATTCCCGGAATCGGCGGCACGAACGGCCGCGCGCCCGCCGCGATCACGATCGCGCGCGTGGTGATCGTGCGCTTGCCCGAGGCCGTGTCCACTTCCACCGTGTAGGGCGAGGTGATGCGCGCCGTGCCCTCGAGACACTCCACGCCGAGAGCGGTATAGCGCGCGACTGAATCGTGCGGCGCCACCGTGCGGATCACGCGTTGAACACGCTCCATCACTTCACCGAAGTCGAATTCCGCGGTGACCCGTTTAAGGCCCAGCTGCGGCGCGCGCCCGAGCGTCGCGAGCAGCCGGGCGGTGCGAATCAACGCCTTCGACGGCACACAGCCGGTATTGAGGCAATCTCCGCCCATCCGATGCTTTTCGATCAGGGTGACTTTGGCCTTTACCGCCGCGGCGATGTACGAAGCGACGAGGCCCGCCGATCCCGCGCCGATCACGACGAGGTTGCGGTCGAACGATTTCGGCCGCGGCCACCGCGCGAGCACCCTGCGCGCCTTCATCGCCTCAAGCGCCTTCTTCGCGACGAGCGGAAAGATTCCGAGTAGCGCAAGCGCGGCGAGCAGGCCGAACGAGATGCGGAACTCCCCGAGCTGGGTGCCGGCATAGACGAAGACAAGGGTGCCGGCGAGCATCCCGACCTGGCTCACCCAGTAGAATGTCCACGTGCGGATCGGCGTGAGGCCCATCACGAGATTGACGACGAAGAACGGAAACGCCGGCACGAGGCGCAGCGCGAAGAGATAGAACGCGCCGTCGCGGGCGATGCCATCGTTGATGGGCTTCAGCTTTTCGCCGAAGCGCTGCTGCACCCAGTTGCGCAGCACGAAGCGTGAGGCGAGAAAGGCGAGCGTTGCGCCGATGCTCGAGGCGAAGGATACGAGCAGCGTGGCCCACGCGAGGCCGAAGATCGCGCCGCCGGCAAGCGTCATGACCGCGGCGCCGGGCAGAGACAATCCAGTCACCACGACGTAGATGGCGAAGTAGATCGCGCTCGCCTCCACGGGATGCGCGTTTACGTAATCGCGGATCACCGCCTGCTGCGACGAAAAGTACTCGAGCGTGAAAAAGCGTCCGAGGTCGAGTGCGAAAAATGCGCCGACCGCGGCCGCCATGAGGAGGAGCAGGAGGATTCTGGTCTTGTTCATGGGCATGTCCTCCCTCAAAAAATCGCCGTGTCCTGCGGGATGGCGATTCAGCCGAGCGCGCCGCCGCAGCTCGAGCCCTGTCCTGCGGTACAGCCGTAGCAGTGATCCTTGACGACGATCGGGTGGCCGGCGAGATCCGCGCCGATCAGCTCCTTCAAGTGCGTCCGCGGCTTGCCCTTCCACGCGAGCGGCAATCCGAGCATCTGATTGAAGTCGCAGTCGTAGACGTAGCCGCGCCAGTCGACGGAGATGAGCGTCCGGCACATGACCGACTTGAGGTTGTGCGCTACGTAGGCGCCTTTCAGCAGGTTCATGTAGGCGCCGAACTCGCCTCTGGAGACGAGCGTGCTGCCGAAGCGCTGGATCGGCATGTTGGTGAGCACGTAGAGACGGTTGAACTCGATCCCGTAGCGCTCGCCGAGATGCCGCTTGTAGTCCTGTTCCAGCGTGTCCTGCGCCGGCGGCAGCACCGGCCCCTGCGGGTTGTAGACCAGATTGAGAACGAGCTTCGAGCCGGGCATGCCGTAGCCCAGGCGATTGAGGTGCCTGAGCGAGCGGATGCTCGCCTCGAACACGCCCTTGCCGCGCTGGCGATCGACGTTGTCCTCCAGATAGCAGGGCAGTGAAGCGACGATCTCGACCTCATGCGCCGCCAGGAACGGGCCGAGATTTTCCTGGCCGGGCTGCTCCAGCACTGTCAGGTTGCAGCGGTCCATGACGGTCACACCGAGGGCACGCGCCGCGGCGACGAGGGCGCGGAAGTGTGGATTGAGCTCCGGAGCGCCGCCCGTGATGTCGAGAGTGCGCACGCGCGCGGCTTTCACAAAAGCGAGCACCTCGAACACGGTTTCGCGATCCATCATCTCGGTGCGCGTGGGGCCGGCGTTCACGTGGCAATGGAGGCAGCTCTGATTGCATTTATAGCCCAGGTTGACCTGAAGCGTTTCCAGGCGCCGGCGACGGATCGCGGGGAAATCGGTCTCTTCTATGAGCGGCAGTGTCGCGTGCATTGAGCGAGCTCCTTGAGCGTGTTCGCGGGACGGCGAGGCGGCATGCGACCTCGCGCAGGCGTTTAGTCGCGCCGCGCGCCGGTCGCTTACGTTGACCCCAAGCCTCTGATTGGGCTACTCTTTCAGTTTCGCCAGAGAGCCGCCGTGAGCGCCATGTCCAAGCCGTCGAAGCCGGAGAATACACAAACTTTCGAGTCGGCAGTGGCAGAACTTGAACGCATCGTGACCAGCATGGAGTCGGGAGAGCTCTCGCTGGAGGACTCGCTCGCCTCGTACAAGCGCGGCGCCGAGCTCCTGAAGTTCTGTCAGGACGCGCTCCAGGAAGCCGCGCAACAGGTCAAGGTCCTCGAAAACGGCGTGCTGAAGAGCTTCGGCCCCACCGAACAGTGACCGTTTCCGCCGACTTTCAGGGCTGGGTCCACGCCCGGCAGACCCTTATTGAATCGACGCTGCAGAAGCTGCTGCCGTCGCCGGACATCGCGCCGCAGCGCCTGCACCAGGCGATGCGCTACGCAGTGCTCGGCGCCGGCAAGCGCGTGCGTCCGCTGCTCGCGTTCGCCGCGGGCGAGCTTGCCGCGGCGGAATCCGAGCGTGTCGCCATCGCGGCCGCCGCGGTCGAATTGATCCACGCCTACTCGCTCGTGCACGACGATCTCCCGTGCATGGACGATGACGTGCTGCGGCGGGGACGGCCGACGTGCCACGTCGAATACGACGAGGCGACGGCGCTGCTCGCGGGTGATGCGCTGCAGAGCCTCGCGTTCCAGCTCGTGGCGGAGTACCGGCTTGCGAACGATCCCGCGCGGCAGCTCGAGATGGTGAAGCTCCTCGCGTTTGCGGCCGGCTCGCGCGGCATGGCGGGCGGACAGGCGATCGACCTCGAATCGGTCGGCAAGACGCTGTCCGTGCCCGAGCTGGAATTCATGCACATCCACAAGACCGGTGCGCTCATCCGCGCCGCCATCCTGCTCGGGCTGCGCTGCGGCGACAGCCTCGGCGACCGGGAGCTCGCGCGCATCGATCTCTATGCGAAGTACGTCGGGCTCGCGTTCCAGGTCGTGGATGACGTGCTCGACGCCGAGGCGAGCACCGCCACGCTCGGCAAGACCGCGGGCAAGGACGCCGAGCAGAACAAGCCGACCTACGTGAGCGCGCTCGGCGTCGCGCGCTCGAAGCAGTTTGCCGCGGAGCTGCGCGAGCGTGCGCTCGAGGCGCTCGCCGATTTCGGCGAGCGCGGGGTGCGTTTCCGGCAGCTCGCGGACTTCATCGTGCTTCGCAAGTTCTGAGACCGCGCGGAATCCCGGTGTACGAGCTACTCGACACGATCAACGATCCCCACGAGCTGCGGCGGCTCGAGAAAAGCCAGTTGCCGCGGCTCGCGGACGAGCTGCGCACCTTCCTCATCGAGTCGGTGAGCCAGACCGGCGGCCATCTGTCGTCGAATCTCGGCACCGTGGAGCTCACGATCGCGCTCCACTACGTCTTCGATACGCCGCACGACCGGCTGGTGTGGGACGTCGGGCATCAGACCTACGGCCACAAGGTGCTGACCGGGCGGCGCGAAGGCATGAAGCGGCTCAGGATGTGGGGCGGCATATCAGGATTTCCGCGCCGCGAGGAAAGCGAGTACGACACCTTCGGCACCGCCCATTCGAGCACCTCGATCAGCGCGGCGTTCGGCATGGCGGTCGCAGCGCGCCTGAAGGGCGAGAAGCGGCACGTCGTCGCGATCATCGGCGACGGCGCGATGACCGGCGGCATGGCCTACGAGGCGCTCAACAACGCCGGCGCCTCGGACACCGATCTGCTCGTCATCCTCAACGACAACGAGATGTCGATTTCGCCGCCCGTCGGCGCGCTCAACCGCTACCTCGCGCGCCTGCTCTCGGGGCGGGTCTACGCGCGGGCGAAGGGGCTGGGCGAGCGCGTGCTGGGCGAGCTTGCGCGGCGTGCCGAGGAGCACGTGAAGGGGATGGTGACCCCGGGTACGCTGTTCGAGGAGTTCGGCTTCAATTACATCGGGCCGATCGACGGGCACGATTTCGATGCGCTCATTCCGACCCTCAACAACATCAAGCACCTCAAGGGACCGCAGTTTCTGCACGTCGTCACGCGCAAGGGCCAGGGCTACAAACTCGCGGAAGCCGACCCCGTGCTCTATCACGGGGTTTCCAAGTTCGATAGCGCGAACGGCATCGCCGGGGGCAAGTCGGGCGGCAAGCAGACCTACACGCAGGTCTTCGGCGACTGGATCTGCGACATGGCGGCACGCGATACGCGTCTCGTCGCGATCACGCCCGCGATGCGCGAGGGCTCGGGGCTCGTCAAGTACGCCGAGCTCCATCCCGACCGCTACTTCGACGTCGGCATCGCCGAGCAGCACGCGCTCACCTTTGCCGCCGGGCTCGCCTGCGAAGGCTACAAGCCGGTGGTGGCGATCTATTCGACGTTCCTGCAGCGCGCCTACGATCAGTTGATCCACGACATCCAGATCCAGAATCTGCCGATCGTATTCGCCATCGACCGCGCCGGGCTGGTCGGTGCCGACGGAGCGACGCACCACGGCAGTTTCGATCTCACCTACCTGCGCTGCCTGCCGAACATGACGGTGATGGCGCCGGCGGACGAGAACGAGTGCCGACAGATGCTCTATACCGCCTTCCAGATGAATTCGCCGGCCGCCGTGCGCTATCCGCGCGGCAGCGGTCCCGGCGTGCCGGTCAGCGCCGAAATGCAGGCGCTTCCCGTGGGCAAGGGCGAGATCCGGCGCGAGAGCGGGGCAGGCGCGAACGGGATCGCGATCCTCGCGTTCGGGGCGATGCTCACGCCCGCGCTGCAGGCGGCGGAGGAGTTCGATGCCACCGTCGCCAACATGCGCTTCGTGAAGCCGATCGACGAAGCGCTCATACTGGATCTCGCGGCGCGTCATGCATTGCTCGTCACGATCGAGGAGAACGCCGTCATGGGCGGTGCGGGCAGCGCGGTGGCGGAGACGCTGCAGCTCCACCGCCGGGTGGTGCCGCTGCTGCAGCTCGGACTGCCCGATCGCTTCATCGACCAGGGCGACCCGGGAATCCAGCTCGCCGAGGCCGGTCTCAACAAGGACGGCATCGTGAAGGCGATTCGCGCGCGACTCGGGGAGTAGAATAAGTGGACCATTCTTCGAAAGCGGCGGCCATGACGCTCACCAGGGAAATGCTCGAAGAAAACGAGATGGACGGCTATGCCAAGATCGACCAGTACAACCCGGTCACGGTCCGCCGCATTGCCGAGAAATACCGCTCGATCCTGAAAGACATCGGCGAGGACCCCGATCGCGAGGGGCTCCTGAAAACGCCCGAGCGCATCGCCAAGGCGCTGCAGTTTCTCACGCATGGCTACGATCTCGATCCGGCGGGCATCCTGCGCTCGGCGATGTTCCGCGAGGAATACCAGCAGATGGTGATCGTCAAGGACATCGAGATCTATTCGCTGTGCGAGCACCATCTGCTGCCGTTCTTCGGCAAGGCGCACGTCGCGTATATCCCGAACGGCTACATCGTGGGCCTTTCCAAGATCCCGCGCGTGGTGGACGCGTTCGCACGGCGGCTCCAGGTCCAGGAGCGTCTCACGGTCGATATCCGCAACTGCATCCACGAGACGCTCAAGCCGCTCGGCGTCGCGGTCGTGATCGAGGCACAGCACCTCTGCATGATCATGCGCGGCATCCAGAAGCAGCACTCGGTCGCCACCACCTCGGCGTTCACCGGCGAGTTCAACGCGGAGAAGACGCGCGCGGAATTCATGCGGCTCATCACGCGCGCCACGAGCTAGCGTCTCGCGCCATGGCGGCCCACACCAGCGAATACATCGTCGAGCGCATCCTGCCGGATGTGCGGCGCGGCCGCATGGTGATCCTCGTCGACAGCGAGGATCGCGAGAACGAAGGCGATCTGTTCGTCGCGGCGGAGCGGGCCACCCCGGAGGCGATCAACTTCATGGCCCAGCACGGCCGCGGGCTCATCTCGCTTGCGCTGACCGAAGAACGCATGCGCGCGCTCGGCCTCTCGCTCATCGCGGACGACCAGATCAACACCACCAAGTTCCAGACCGCCTTCGCGACGCCGATCGACGCGCGCGAAGGCGTGGGCTCGGGCATGTCGGCTTACGACCGGGCGCGCACGATACAGGTCGCGATCGCCGACAACACGCGGCCCGCGGATCTGATCCGCCCGGGCCGGCTGCAGACGCTGCGCGCGGTGGACGGGGGCGTGCTCGCGCGCCGCGGTCACACCGAGGCGGCGGTGGACCTCGCCCGTCTCGCGGGACTCAAGCCCGCCGGCGTGATCTGCGAGATCATGAACGAGGACGGCACGATGGCGCGGATGCCGGACCTCGAGCGTTTTTCCGAGCGGCACGGCCTGAGCATCCTGCGGATCTCGGACCTCGTCGCGTACCGCGAGATGGAGCGTCTCATCAGGCGCCGCGCCGAAACGGTGTTGCCTACCCGCAAGGCGGGCGAGTTCCGGCTTCTCGTCTACAGCGACAACCTCGAGACCACCCTCTACGTAGCGCTGGTCAAGGGCGGCATCGGCGCGGACCGTCCCACGCTCGTGCGCCTGCACTCGCAGTGCCTCACCGGCGATGTCTTCGGCAGCGAGCGCTGCGACTGCGGCGAGCAGCTCGACGCGGCGCTCGGCATGATCGACAGGGAAGGAAGCGGCGTGCTGGTCTACATGTTCGAGGAGGGACGCGGCATCGGGCTGCTCAACAAGGTGCGCGCCTACGCGCTGCAGGACCGGGGGCACGACACCATCGAGGCGAACCACGCGCTCGGCTTCGCCGCCGACATGCGCGACTACAAGGCGGGCGCCCACATCCTGTTCGATCTCGGGATTAAGCAGGTGCGGCTGATGACCAACAACCCCGAAAAGGTCGCGGCGCTGGAGGACTACGGTCTCACGGTGACCGAGCGCGTGCCGGTCGAAGCGGCGCCGCGCTCCGCCAATCGCGGCTATCTCGAGACCAAGCGCACGCGCTTCGGCCATCTCCTTTCGCTCGTGGGCGAGGGCGCTGCAGCGGAAAAAACGGAAGGCGTCCGGGACAGCGACCCCAAGCGCGGCTGATGCCGCCGCAGCGCTCGATCAGTAGCGCCGCGTGAGCGTCATCGTGTCGCCGTCGCGCCGCATCTCCGTCCGGTTGAGAAAGCTCAGGCCGAGGAGGCCCACGCCACCCATCATGTCGCTCTCGAGCACGACGCCATCGACGTTGTGGAGCGTGATGGGCCCCAGCGCAACGGTGTCGAGCTTCACCCGGTAAGCGGGCACGATGCCGTTCGCCGTCTGCAGCAGGCCCTTGGGTGCGGCAAGATAGGATACGCCGGCGCGCTTCGCGTCCGAAGCGCCCAACGTCACCACCGAGGCCCCGGTGTCGACGAGAAAGCGGATCGAAATGCCGTTCACCGTGGCGGTCGTGATGAAATGCCCGCGGGCATCGGCGGTGATGGTGGCGCGCTGCAGTCCGCTTACGCCGGCGCCCATAGAGATCCGTTCCCCGAGCGTGAGCCGACGCCGCTCACCGGCCACTTCGACGATCGCCTCCTCGCTCGTCGCGCTCAGGAGCTTCACCTTTTCCGGCGTGGTCTGGCCCACCGTCAGCGTGCGCGGCCTGCCGCCGTCGATCACGAGGACCGCCTTTCCCGACATGAGGCCGATCACGTTGATGTCGGCCGCATGGCCTGCGCCCGGAACCAGCAGAAAAAAGGCAAGCGATGGAATAATATTTCGCGTCAACAGGCCTCCGCGATGAAACCGGTCGTCATCATGCGTCATGCGCCCACCGAAGGGCCGGGTTATTTTGCCACATCCCTCGAGCGGCACGGTGTGCCACGGCGGCTCGTCCGGATCGACGCCGGCGAGCCGCTGCCGGCGCTATCCGAATGCAGCGGCCTCGCGTTCATGGGCGGGCCCATGAGCGCCAACGATGCGCTGCCGTGGATCGAGCCCGCGCTCGCGTTGATCCGCGACGCCGTCGCGCAAGGCGTTCCGGTCATCGGGCACTGCCTCGGCGGGCAATTGATGGCAAAGGCGATGGGCGGAGTCGTCACCCGCAACCCGGTGAAAGAAATCGGTTGGGGGGCAGTGGAAGTGGTGCCCGGCGCGCTGGCCGAGCATTGGTTCGGCGAGCCGATTGCGGCGTTCGACGCCTTTCATTGGCACGGCGAGACCTTCTCGATCCCGCCCGGCGCGACGCGCCTTGCCTCGAGCGCGCATTGCGCGAATCAGGTCTTCGCGCTGGGGCCGCATCTTGCCATGCAATGCCACGTCGAGATGACGGGGGAGCTCATCGCCGCCTGGTGCAAGGACTGGGAAAAGGAAGTCGCTTCGCTCGCCCGCCGCGTGCCGAGCGTGCAGAGTCCGGAGGAAATGATGTCGGATCTGGATGCGCGCATCGCGCGCCTCAGCGCGATCGCCGACCGGATCTACGCGCGCTGGATAAGCGGCCTCGGTTCGGCCTGAGCGCGTTCACTCCCGGAAATTCTTGAACTGCAGCGGAAAGTCGGTGACCGACTTGCGCACGAGCGCGATCGTTTCCTGCAGCACGTCTTTTTTCGACCCGGACACCCGGACGGCATCGCCCTGGATGCTCGACTGGACCTTCAGCCTGCTGTCCTTGATGAGCTTCACGATCTTCTTGCCGAGATCCTGGCTCACGCCGACGCGCACGGTGATTTCCTGCTTCACCTTGTTGCCGCTCACTTTCTCGATCTTCCCGAGCTCGAGGCAGCGCACGTCGATGCCGCGCTTCGCGAGCTTGCCGGTGAGAACGTCGCGCAGCTGCCCGAGCTTGAAGTCGTCATCGGCGTAGGCCGTGAGCTTCCTTTCCTTCTCGTTCACCTCCACCCGTGCATCCGAGCCCTTGAAATCGAAGCGGGTGCCGATCTCCTTGTTGCACTGGTCGACGGCGTTCTGCACCTCGACCTGATTGACTTCCGAGACGATGTCGAAGGACGGCATGGGCGTCTCCTCCTGATTAGCGCCGCGCCAATTTTACGGTAAAGCAGTCGGCCGGCAGGCCGGTGCTGTCGTCGAACTCGGCCGCGGCTTCGATCGCCGCGCGCGCGACGCTCTCCGCGGAGCGTCCGGGCTCCGCGTACGTCGAGTGCATCGACCCCATGGCGAAGTCGCCGCCGCTGCCGAAGGCATAGAACTTCGAGAACTCCTGCACGGTGCGGTGGGCCGCGACGCCGAAGATGCCGCGCGCGTTGATGATCAGCGCGTCCATCCGGCTCGATTCCAGCACGTCCTCTTCGCTGTGGCCGGTGACGAGGAAATACTCCTGCTTGAGCGCGGCATGGAGCTTGTGCCAGGTCTTGAAGATCTCGAACGGCGTATCGAAGCGTGCGTAGGCGCGGGAGCGGCCGAAGTAGTCCTGCAGGATGGTCTTGAAGGTCGCGCTGCCGGTGACGCCGATGTAGGTGCTCCCGACTTTCAGGATTTTCGAATGGTTGATGATGTACTCCGCCGTTTCCTTGCCGCTTCCCCACTTGGTCATCGTGTCGGCGGCGATCGCCGCGTAGCCGTTCTTCCGGACGACCGCGATCGTAGTCATGGCTGTTTCCGCTTGTTGAGTTGAGCCGCGATGCGCATGCGCAGCGCGTTCAATCGGATGAACCCTGCGGCGTCGGCCTGGTCGTACGCGCCCTTGTCGTCCTCGAAAGTGGCGATGGCCGGGTCGTACAGGGAGTGGGTCTTCGATTCGCGCCCGACCGTCATGACCGTGCCCTTGTAGAGCCGCACGCGCACGATGCCGTTCACCGGCTGCTGCGAGGCGTCGATCAGGGTCTGGAGCAGGCGCCGCTCGGGACTGAACCAGTAGCCATTGTAGATGAGCCGGGCGTAGCGCGGCATAAGATCGTCCTTGAGCGCCAGCACCTCGCGATCGAGAGTGATCGACTCCATCGCGCGATGCGCCTTCAGCATGATGGTGCCGCCGGGCGTCTCGTAGCAGCCGCGCGATTTCATGCCCACGTAGCGGTTTTCGACGAGGTCGAGGCGGCCGATGCCGTGCTTGCCGCCGAGCTGATTGAGCTTGGCCAGCACCTGTGCCGGCGTCATTTTCCGGCCGTTCACGGCGACGATGTCGCCGTTCGAGTAGGCGAGCTCGACGTATTCCGGGCGGTTGGGCGCCTTTTCCGGCGACACGGTGATGCGCCACATCGATTCCTCGGGCTCGTAGCGCGGATCCTCGAGTATGCCGCCTTCATAGGAGATGTGGAGCAGGTTCGCATCCATGGAATAGGGCGCGGCGCCCTTTTTCTTCGCGTAATCGACCGGGATGCCGTGCTGTTCCGCGTAGGCGAGAAGCTTCTCCCGCGAGTTGAGGTCCCACTCGCGCCACGGCGCGATGATTTTCACGTCCGGCATGAGGGCGTAGGCGCCGAGCTCGAAGCGCACCTGGTCGTTGCCCTTGCCGGTCGCGCCGTGCGAGATCGCGTCGGCCCCGGTGCGGCGGGCGATCTCGACGAGATGCTTCGCGATCAGCGGGCGCGCGATCGAGGTGCCGAGGAGGTACTCGCCCTCGTACACGGCATTGGCCCGGAACATCGGGAAGACGAAATCGCGCACGAACTCTTCGCGCAGGTCCTCGATGAAGATCCGCTTCACGCCGAGCGCGCGGGCCTTCTTCCGCGCGGGGGCGAGCTCTTCCCCCTGTCCGATGTCCGCGGTGAAGGTGATCACCTCGCAACCGTAAGTGTCCTGCAGCCACTTCAATATGACGGAGGTATCGAGTCCACCCGAATAGGCGAGCACCACTTTTCTGATCTTGCGCATCGTCTTTCGTCAGCTTCCTGTTGAAGGCGCCCGGCGCGGACCGCGCACGGGCGGATGTTGCGTGCGGCGTATTACGTTCCGGCCCCCGGATGCCGGGCTAGACGGACCACAGCTCGCCCTGTGTCTTGATGCGGCCGAGAAGCAGGTATTCCATGAGCGCCTTCTGGGTATGCATGCGGTTTTCCGCCTCGTCCCACACCACGCTCTGCGGGCCGTCGATGACGCCGGCGGTCACCTCTTCGCCGCGGTGGGCCGGAAGGCAATGCATGAACAGCGCATCGGGCCTCGCGGCGCGCATCATCTCTTCGTCGACGCGCCAGTCCTCGAAGTCGCGCTTGCGCTCCGCGTCCTCGGCCTCCATGCCCATGCTCGTCCAGACGTCCGTCGTGATGAGGTCCGCGCCTTTTACGGCATCCATCGGATCCTCGAATTCCTCGTAGTGATCGGTGCCGTAGAGGTTGGCGCGCTCCGGCTCGACCTCGTAGCCCGGCGGCGTGGAGACGTGCACGTTGAAGTCGAACACCTCCCCCGCCTGCAGCCACGTGTTGCAGACGTTGTTCGAGTCGCCGATCCAGGCGACCGTCTTGCCGACGATGCTGCCGCGATGCTCGATGTAGGTATAGATGTCCCCGAGGATCTGGCACGGGTGGTACTCGTTGGTGAGGCCGTTGATCACCGGAACCGTGGAATGCCCGGCGAAGCGTTCGATGATGGCCTGCTCGAAAGTCCGGATCATGACGATGTCGACCATGCGCGTGATGACGCGCGCGACGTCCTCGATCGGCTCGCCGCGCCCCAATTGCGTATCGCGCGTCATGAGCGTGATGACCGAGCCGCCCAGCTGGTGCATGCCGGCCTCGAAGGATACCCGGGTGCGCGTCGAGTGCTTCTCGAAGACCATGGCGAGCGTGCGGTCGTGGAGCGGGCGGTAGGGCACATAGCGCTTGAACATGTCCTTGATCCAGCGCGTGCGCTCGAACAGATACTCGTACTCCTCGCGGCTGAAATCGTTGAACTGCAGATAGTGACGCACGTTCATGGCCATGGTGCTCCAGGGCGCGAACCCGTGGTCAAGCGGATTGCGGGGCCGGCTGCGGGGCGACCTGCTTCGCGAGAAAATCCTGGACGAGCGGCACGAGCGTATCGATGAGCAGCGTGGCCTGCTCGCGCGTGAAATTGAGCGGCGGCAGCAGCCGGATGACGTTGTCCGCCGTGACGTTGATAAGGAGCCCCGCCGTGAGCGCGCGCTGCACGAGATCCGAGCAGGGATGCGCGAGCTCGATGCCGATCATGAGCCCTTCGCCCCGTATCTCCCGCACGCCGGGAAGGGCCCCGAGACGCTTGCCGAAGCTCTCGCGCAGGAACTGGCCCATTGTCACGGCGTTTCGCATCAGATGCTCTTCCTCGATGATGGCGAGCGTCTCGAGCGCCGCCGCGCACGCGAACGGATTGCCGCCGAAGGTCGAGCCGTGGCTCCCGGGCTTGAACAGTTTTGCCGCGCTGCCCCTGGCAAGACACGCGCCGATCGGTATGCCATTGGCGAGGCCTTTCGCGAGCGTCATGACGTCGGGCTCGACGCCCGAGTGCTGGAACGCGAACCACTTTCCGGTGCGCCCCATCCCGCTCTGCACTTCGTCGAGCATGAGGAGCCAGCCGCGCTCGTCGCAGATTTCGCGCAGCCCGCGGAGATAGTCCGCATGGCAGATGTTGATCCCGCCCTCGCCCTGGATCAGCTCGACCATCACGGCAACGACGTTGCGATTCATCTCCGCGACGCGCTTCACGGCGTCGAGATCGTCGAAGGGCACGCGCACGAAGCCCGCGACGAGCGGCTCGAATCCCGCCTGCACCTTGCGGCTTCCCGTTGCGGAGAGCGTCGCGATGGTGCGGCCGTGAAACGCCTTCTCCATGACGACGATCGCCGGCGCTTCGATATTCTTCTGGTGCCCGTAGTAGCGGGCGAGCTTGATCGCCGCCTCGTTCGCCTCGCAGCCCGAGTTGCAGAAGAAGACGGTGTCCATGCCGGAGATCGCGGCGAGCCGGTCGGCGAGCCGCTCCTGCAGCGTGATCTCGTAGAGATTGGACGTGTGCACGAGCTTGCCCGCCTGCTCGCGCAGTACCGCAGTGAGCCGGGGATGGCTGTGGCCCACGCCGCACACCGCGATGCCGGCGAGCGCGTCGAGATAGCGCCGCCCCTGCGTATCCCACAGCCACGCGCCTTCGCCGCGCTCGAAAGCGACCGGCAAGCGGGCATAGGTGTTCATCACGTGCGACATGGCCGATGACCCTTCAAAATGCAACACGGCGGCTTCGAGCCGCCGTGGATCGGTGACCGTATTCTTGCCTACCCCCGGCGACCGCGCAAGCGGTATTTCGGCCGGGCGAGACGGGTGTGGCACAACCGGCTACGACAGCGTCATGAGCGCGCGGCGAGACGAGGGCGCCGCGGAACGCCGGAAGCGGTCGCGTTCCCTTACGCCATGCCGCGGATGGCGGCGGCGAGGCGGCTCTTGTGCCGGGCCGCCTTGTTCTTGTGGATGATGTTCTTGTCCGCGATGGAGTCGATCACGCCCGCGGCACGCTCGAATACGTTTTTCGCCTGAGCCTTGTCACCCGCTTCGATCGCCTTCTTCACGTTCTTGACCGCGGTGCGGAACTCGGAGCGCAGGCTTGCGTTGTGCTGGCGCCGCTTCTCGCTCTGACGCGCGCGCTTTCTGGCTGATGCGGTGTTGGCCATGTAAACTCTCGGCAGTCGGGGACCGGAAAAAGGGCGCTATGATACGGATGTTTCAGGGTTTTTGCAATACAAGAAGAACATGAATCTGCTGAGGGCGCTCGCGATGGTGAGCAGCATGACGCTCATCTCGCGCATCCTCGGGTTCGTGCGCGACGTCGTGATCGCCCGCACGTTCGGCGCGGGCCTTGCCACCGACGCCTTTTTCGTCGCCTTCCGCATTCCGAACCTCCTGCGTCGCCTGTTCGCGGAAGGCGCGTTCTCGCAGGCATTCGTCCCGATACTCGCCGAGTACCGCAACCGCCGCGGGGAGGCCGAGACGCGGCTCCTCGTCGATCACGTCACCGCGGCGCTGGCGCTGGCGCTTTTTGTCGTCACGCTGATCGGCGTCATCGCGGCGCCGCTGCTCATCTACGTAAGCGCACCCGGCTTCAGCGCCTCGCCGGAAAAGTTTGCGTTGACGGTCGATCTGCTGCGCATCACCTTCCCCTACATTCTCTTCATCTCGCTCGTTGCGCTCGCCGGCGGAATACTGAACACCTACGGTCGCTTCTCGGCGCCGGCATTCACCCCGGTGCTGCTCAATCTCTCCTTCATCGGCTTCGCGCTTTTCGGCGCGCCGCACTTCGATCCGCCGGTCACGGCGCTCGCCTGGGCGGTCTTTTGCGGCGGAGTGCTGCAGCTCGCGTTCCAGCTTCCATTTCTCATGCGCATCCGCATGCTGCCGCGCGTGCGCCTCAACTTGCGGCACGAAGGGGTGAGCCGCGTGGCGCGGCAGATGGTGCCCGCGCTCTTCGGCGTGTCGGTCGCACAGATAAGTCTCCTCATCAATACGATCTTCGCTTCCTTTCTCGTGACCGGCAGCGTGTCGTGGCTGTACTACGCCGACCGGCTGATGGAATTCCCCACGGGACTGCTGGGTGTGGCGCTCGGCACCGTGCTTCTGCCGAGCCTGTCGAAGCACCATGCCGAGCGGTCCGCGGCGGAGTACTCGGCGCTGCTCGACTGGGGCTTGCGGCTGACGCTGCTGCTCGCGCTGCCCGCCGCGGCGGCGCTCGCGCTGCTCGCCGCGCCGCTCACCGCGACGCTCTTTCATTACGGTGCCTTTTCCGCCGTCGACGTGCTGGCGACGCGCTCGGCGGTGATCGCATACAGCGTGGGGCTGGTCGGGCTCATACTGGTGAAGGTGCTCGCGCCGGGGTTCTACGCGCAGCAGGACATCCGTACGCCGGTGCGAATTGCCGTCGTGACGCTCGTCGCGACGCAGATCATGAACCTCGTCCTGATCTGGCCGCTCCAGCACGTCGGCCTCGCGCTCGCGATCGCGCTCGGCGCGTGCCTGAACGCCGCGCTGCTCTATCGCACGCTGCGCCGCAGAGCGATCTACACGCCCGAACGCGGCTGGGGCGCTTTTCTCCTCAGGCTGGCGATCGCGCTCTCCGCGCTGGCGGCCGTGCTCTGGTTCGCATCCGGAGAGTCCGCGGAATGGCTGCGCGTCGGGGCGGCGGAGCGGGCTGCGCGACTCGCCATCGTGATCGCGCTCGGGGGGGCGACTTATTTCGGCGCGCTGCTCCTGCTGGGCTTTCGGCCGCGCGACTTCGCGAGGCGCGGCTAGACACCCCCGGCTCAACACGCGACGCGTTTTGTGTTAGCTTAATCCGGACATCCACGCGCTCCCACGAGCCGCGCGCCGGCCGGTGATCGGGGCCGAGACGGTCCCCGGGAATTTATTCGCAGAGGTGTTATGGATCGCAGAGCTTTTCTGAAAAGCAGCGCGGCGTTACCGGTGGCTACTGCGGTATCGGGCATGCCCCGGATCGCATTCGCCGCCACGGAAGGCAAGTGGCGCACCTTCGAAGTGACGACTTCCGTCGCGGTGCTGAAGCCGCGCGGTGCGACGCGGGTATGGCTGCCGGTGCCGCTCACGGCGGATACGGATTACCAGAGGAGCCTCGGGAATCGCTGGACGGCCGAGGGCGGCACGGTACGCTTCTTGCAGGACCCGAAGTACGGCGCGGGCATTGTCGCCGCCGAATTCCCGCCCTCGGCGCAGCAGCCCGTCATCCAGCTTGTGAGCCGCTTCGCGACGCGTGATCGCGTTGCTGATTTCAGCCGGGCACGGGGCGTGCGCGAAGACCCCGCGGTGCTCAAGCTCAATCTCGCCGCGACGGAATTGCTGCCGACCGACGGCATCGTGCGCAAGACCGCCCTCGACATCACGCGCGGCAAGCGCAATGACATCGACAAGGCGCGCGCGATCTACGAATGGGTGGTGGACAACACCTTCCGCGATCCCGACACGCGCGGCTGCGGCGTGGGCGACATCAAGTCGATGCTGGAAGCGGGCAATCTCGGCGGCAAGTGCGCGGACCTGAACGCGCTCTTCGTGGGGCTCGCGCGCGCGGCGGGCATCCCGGCGCGTGACGTCTATGGGGTTCGCGTCGCGGCGTCCCGGCACGGCTACAAGAGCCTCGGCGCGGGCTCGGAGAACATCAGCAAGGCGCAGCACTGTCGCGCCGAATTCTACGCCCAAGGGCGCGGCTGGATTCCGGTCGATCCGGCCGACGTGCGCAAGGTCGTGCTCGAAGAGCCGCCGGGCAGGCTCGCGCTCAGCGACGAAAAGGTGCGGCGGGCGCGGCACATGCTCTTCGGTGCGTGGGAGATGAATTGGCTCGCGTACAATTACGCGCACGACCTCCGGTTGCCCGGATCGCAGGGCGCGGCAATCCCGTTCTTCATGTACCCCAACGGCGAGACCGCCTCGGGCCGCCTCGATTCGCTCGATCCGGAGAGCTTCAGGTACACCATCACATCGCGCGAGCTCACGGGCGTTTGATCCTCGCTGCGGCACCCCCGGTACCGCAGCGATTTCCGGCATGCGTCTTCTTTTTCAACTGGTCGCGGCGGCTGCGCTGATCGCTACGTGCGGCGTCGTGCATCCGGCGGAACTGAAGGCGATGGACGCCGCGCCTCCCGCCGCGCTCGAGCTGAGGGATCTCTCGGGGCACGTGCACCGGCTCGCCGACTACCGCGGTCAGGTGGTGCTCATCAATTTCTGGGCGACGTGGTGCGAGCCGTGCCGCGACGAGATGCCCTCGATCGCCCGGCTGCGCACGCGCTTCGTCGACCGGCCGTTCACCGTGCTTGCGGTGAACGTGGACGAACCCGAGGCGCGCATCGAGAAATTCCTCGCCGCGATGCCGCTCAACTTCCCGATTCTCGTGGACCAGGGACGCAAAGCGACCAACGGGTGGAAGGTGCGCGTCCTGCCCGCGAGCTTCGTGATCGGGCCCAACGGCCGCGTGCGCTATGCCGTGTCGGGCGAGCTCGACTGGAACGCGCCCGCGGTGGCGGAGCGCATCAGGAAGCTCCTGCCGCCGCGCTGACGCTAAAGCTCGTAGTGCGAGCCCTCGCCGCGCAGCGTCGTTTCGACCACGCTGCGGGTCAGGTGCGGCGCGAACATCTCGATGAAATCGAAAACGTAGCCGCGCAGGTAGGCGTTGCGCCGCACCCCGATGCGCGTGGTGCTGGCCTCGAAGAGATGGCTCGCGTCGATCACGTGGAGTCCGGTATCGCGCGCCGGATCGACCGCCATGCGGGCGAGGATCCCGACACCCAGGCCCAGCTCGACGTAGGTCTTGATGACATCCGCATCCACCGCGGTCAGCGCGACCTGCGGCTTCAGACCGCGCGCGTCGAACGCTTTCCTGATCGGGGAGTCGCCGCTGAAGGCGAAGTCGTAGGTGATGAGCGGATAGCGCGCGACCGCTTCGAGCGTGACCTGCTTCGATTTCTGCAGCGCATGCCCGTTCGGCGTGATGATGCAGCGGTTCCACTGGTAGCAGGGCAGGGTGATGAGATCCGAGTACTGATCGTAGGCCTCGGTGATGATCGCGATGTCCGCCTGCCCGTCCAGCATCAGCGCGGCGAGCTGCTGGGGGCTGCCTTCGCGCAACGACAGGCGCACGCGCGGATAGCGCTGCGCGAAGCGCTGCACGACCGGCGGCAGGGCATAGCGCGCCTGCGTGTGCGTGGTGGCGATGGTGAGCGAGCCGCTCCCCTGGGCGCTGAACTCGCGGCCCACCTGCTTCAGATTCTCCGCGTCGCGCAGCATGCGCGCGGCGATCTCGAGCACGATGCGGCCCGGCTCCGTCACGTCGACCACGCGCTTGCCGTTGCGCACCAGGATCTGCACCCCGAGTTCCTCTTCGAGCAGTCGCACCTGCTTGCTGATCCCCGGCTGGGAGGTGTGGAGCGCCAACGCCGCTTCGGAGAGGTTCAGGCCCCGCTTCGCGATTTCATGGAGATAGCGCAATTGCTGTAGTTTCATGTGGTTACAGCAAATAATATAAAGTTATTAGATTCTAACACAATATTCGTTTCGGATATAAAGAGCCGCTGTTAGCCTTTCCCCGTCGAGGAGAGCCCACGTGTACATCTACGACGACATAGATCAGCGGCTGGTCGAGGAGCGGGTGGCGCAGTTCCGCGATCAGACGCGGCGGTATCTCGCCGGGGAACTGAGCGAAGACGACTTCCGTCCACTGCGGCTGCGCAACGGCCTCTACATCCAGCGCCACGCGCCGATGCTGCGGATCGCCATTCCCTACGGCGAACTCGCATCGCGGCAACTGCGCATGCTGGCGCACCTCGCGCGCAAGTACGATCGGGGCTACGGGCATTTCAGCACGCGCCAGAACCTGCAGCTCAACTGGCCGAAGCTCGAAGACGTCCCGGAAATGCTCGCGGAGCTCGCGACGGTGCAGATGCACGCGATCCAGACGAGCGGCAATTGCGTGCGCAACATCACCACCGATCACTACGCCGGCATCGCGCCCGACGAAATCGTCGATCCCCGCGTGTACTGCGAGATCCTGCGGCAGTGGTCCACCTTCCACCCCGAGTTTTCGTACCTGCCGCGCAAGTTCAAGATCGCGTTCAACGGCGCGAAAGAGGATCGCGCCGCGCTGCGCTTCCACGACATCGCCCTCCAGGCGCTGCGGAACGGCGACGGCACCCTCGGCTTTCGGGTCTACGTCGGGGGCGGCATGGGCCGCACGCCGATGCTGGCGCCCGTCATCCGCGAATTTCTGCCGTGGCAGCATCTGCTCACCTACATCGAAGCGATCCTGCGCGTCTACAACCGTTACGGCCGCCGCGACAACCTGTGGAAGGCGCGCATCAAGATCCTCGTCAAGGACCGCGGTGCGGAGGCCTTCCGCGACGAGGTCGAGCAGGAGTGGGGCTACCTCAAGGACAGCCCGTCCACGCTCACGGTGGAAGAGGTCGAGCGCGTGGCGCAGCGGTTCACCGAGCCCGCCTACGAAACGCTGCCCGTGCCTGACAGCAGCTTCGAGCGCAGGCGGCGCGAGGATCGCGCCTTCGCCCGCTGGGTCGAGCGCAACGTCGCGCGTCATCGCGTGCCGGGATACGCCGCCGTCACGCTGACGCTCAAGCGCACCGGCACGCCACCGGGCGACGCGACCTCCGAGCAGATGGAGGCCGTCGCCGAGCTTGCCGAGCAGTACAGCTTCGGTGAGCTGCGCGTGACGCACGAGCAGAACCTGCTGCTCCCGCACGCGCGGCTGCGCGATCTTTACGCCATCTGGCAGCATGCGCGCTCGCTCGGGCTCGCGACCCCCAATCTCGGGCTCATCACCAACATCATTTCCTGCCCCGGCGGCGACTTCTGCTCGCTGGCGAACGCGAAGTCGATTCCGGTGGCCGAAGCGATACAGCGGCGCTTCGACGATCTCGATTACGTTTACGACATCGGCGAGCTGGACCTGAACATCTCGGGCTGCATGAATTCGTGCGGCCATCATCACGCCGGCCACATCGGCATCCTCGGCGTGGACAAGCAGGGCGCGGAGTACTACCAGATCTCCATCGGCGGCAATCAGGGCAACGACGCGTCGATCGGCAAGGTGATCGGTCCCTCGGTGGCGCAGGACGAGGTTCCCGGCGTGATCGAACGCCTGATCCACACCTATCTCGCACGCCGCGACAGCGAGCACGAACGTTTCATCGACACCGTGCGCCGCGTGGGGATCGAGCCCTTCAAGGAGGCAGTCTATGGCAGTGCTGATCAGGAACCGGCAGATCGTTCACGACAACTGGCAGTGGCTTGAGGCGGTGGCGGACGATCCACTGCCCGATGCGGGGGACATCATCGTTCCGCTCGCGTGCTGGCAGCGCGAGCGCGCTTCCCTGCTCGAGCGAAGCGGACGGACCGGCGTATGGCTGGATGGCGCGGAGAATCCCGAATCGCTCGCCGAGGACATCGAGCGCCTGCCGCTCATCGCAATCCGCTTTCCGAAGTTCACGGACGGCCGCGGTTATTCCGCCGCGCGTCTGCTTCGCGAGCGCTACGGCTACCGGGGTGAGCTGCGCGCGGTCGGCGACGTGCAGCGCGATCAGCTCTTGTTCCTGTATCGCTGCGGCTTCGATGCCTTCGCGCTGAAAGAGGGACAGAACGCAGAGGCGGCGCTCGCCGCCTTCACCGAATTCAGCGAAGCGTATCAGGCTGCGATTGATCAGCGGGTGCCGCTTTTTCGCCGCCGCGTGGAATTGCGTGAAGTCGGGGACGGGGACCGCAGCCGATGAGCCAGGCGCTCGGCAAAGTGTATCTCGTCGGTGCCGGTCCCGGCGCGCCGGATCTCATCACGCTGCGCGGCGCGCGCGTGCTCGCCGAGGCCGATATCGTGTTTTACGACGCGTTGGTGCATCCCGCCACGCTCGATCTGGCTCCGCGCGCGCAGAAGGTTCCGGTAGGCAAGCGCTGCGGCGGGCTCGCGACTGCCCAGCGCTTCATCAACAAGCGGCTGGTCGACGCCGCCCGGCGCTACCGGACAGTGGCGCGACTGAAAGGCGGCGATCCGATGCTCTTCGGCCGCGCGCAGGAAGAAATCTCCGCCCTGAGTCGCGCGGGAATCGACTACGAGGTGATTCCCGGCGTCACCGCCGCGCTCGGCGCGGCCGCCGAAGCCGGAGTCTCGCTTACCCAGCGCGGCATCGCCCGCAGTGTGGCTTTTGTGACGCCGCGGGTGGGAGACGGTGAAGCGGCAAGCGACTGGACGAGAAGTGCGATTGCCGCCGATACCGTCGTGCTGTACATGGGCGCGGGCCAGGCCGTTGCAATTGCCGCTGCGCTCATCGCGAACGGGCGATCGCCGGACACGCCGCTCATCGTGGTCGAGAACGCGACGCTGCCCGATGCGCGGCGCTTCTCGATGCGGCTCGCGGAGCTTCCCTCGATCGAGGCTTACGGCATCACCGGACCGGCGCTCATCATGCTGGGCGAAGCGTTCGCCGAGGCGCGTGCTGCCGCCCACACCACTTCCACCTCACTCCCTATCGAAAACAAAACACGCTACAATTCAAGCTTTTAGTCGGCATCGCTTGATTGTATGCGCGTGACGCGCAGCATCCGGGCTGGCGCGGGCGGGCCCGTTGCGCTGACCATCGGCAACTTCGACGGCGTCCATCTCGGGCATCAGGCGATGCTCTCCGAGTTGGTCCGCGCCGCGCGCGGGCTTGGGTTGCCCGCCTGTGTGCTCACGTTCGAGCCGCATCCGCGCGAGTTTTTCGCACCCGACCAGGCGCCGGTGCGATTGACCTCGCTGCGGGAAAAGATCGAGCTGCTCGCCGCGCGCGGCATCGACCGGCTCCACGTGTGCCGCTTCAATTACGAGCTTGCGCAGGTAAGTGCGCCGCAGTTCATCGAGCGCGTGCTGGTCGAGGGGCTCGGCGTGCGCTGGCTGCTCGTCGGCGACGATTTCCGCTTCGGCGCGCGGCGTGCGGGGAATTTCGTGACGCTTGCTCGCGCCGCGCCGCGTTTCGGCTTCGAAGTGAAGGCGATGGAGAGCGTGATTCTCGACGGCGAGCGGGTTTCCAGCACCGCGGTGCGCACCGCGCTCGCCGCGGGCGACCTCGCGCGCGCCGCGCGCCTGCTTGGACGCCCGTACAGCATCAGCGGCCGCGTGGTGCGCGGCGACGGTTTGGGACGCAAGCTCGGATTCCCCACGGCCAACGTGCAGATGAAGCACAACCGTCCGCCGCTCACGGGGATTTTCGCGGTGGAAGTCTCGGGCGCGACGGATCGTGTGCTGCGCGGCGCGGCGAGTCTCGGCGTGCGTCCCACGGTTACCGAGCGCGGGCGGCCGGTGCTCGAAGTGCACCTGCTCAATTTCGACGGCGAGCTCTACGGCGAGCATCTGCGCGTGGATTTTCTGCACAAGCTGCGCGACGAGGAGAAGTATGCGGATCTCGCCACGCTGACACGCCAGATCGCGCTCGACGTGGAGAACGTGAGTTCCTACTTCGCGCGTGAGGAGGCGGCCACGGCAAGGAGAGTTCTTCGCTGAACCCTCGCACCCGCTTCGTGCGGTAACATCACTCCTTTTTCCGCCGCGCACCTTTTTCCGCGACGATTGGATATCCCGACAGCAGTCCTCGAATGGCCGATTACAAGAAAACCCTGAACCTTCCCGACACGCCGTTCCCCATGCGCGGCGATCTCGCGAAGCGCGAGCCGCAGATGCTCAAGCGCTGGCAGGAGCGCGGCTTCTACCGGCGTATCCGCGAAAAGAGCCGAGGCCGGCCGCGTTTCGTTCTGCACGACGGCCCGCCCTACGCCAACGGCGACATTCACATCGGGCACGCCGTCAACAAGATCCTCAAGGACATCATCGTGAAGAGCAAGTCGATGGCGGGGTTCGATGCGCCCTACGTTCCCGGCTGGGACTGCCACGGCATGCCGATCGAAGTGCAGATCGAGAAGACGCACGGCAAGAACCTTCCGACCGAGGAGACGCAGCGGCTGTGCCGCGCCTACGCCGCCGAGCAGATCGAGCGCCAGAAAAAGGACTTCCAGCGTCTGGGCGTCCTGGGGGACTGGGACAACCCCTATCTCACGATGGCCTACAAGAACGAGGCCGACGAGATCCGCACGCTGGGCGCGCTGCTCGCCAAGGGCTACGTCTATCGCGGCCTGAAGCCGGTCAATTGGTGCTTCGACTGCGGATCGGCGCTGGCCGAGGCGGAAGTCGAATACGAGGACCGCACCGACCCGGCGATCGACGTCGGTTTTCCATTCGCCGAGCCCGAGAGGATCGCGAAGGCATTCGGCCTCGAGCGGCTGCCTGAGAAACCCGGGTACGCGGTGATATGGACTACGACCCCGTGGACACTGCCGGGGAACCAGGCGCTCAACGTGCATCCCGATTACGACTACGCGCTTGTCGATACCGACCGCGGCATGCTGATCGTCGCGAACGACATCCTCATGCACAACGAGGCGGAATGGGCGCAGTCCGGCGACGATCTGAAGATTCCGCCGCTGCTGCGCAAGTACCACGTGAAGCAATGGAAGGCGCTCGGGCACTGCAAAGGGAAGACGCTCGAGCGCATGCGCTTCAAGCACCCGTTCTACGATCGCTTGGCGCCGGTCTACCTCGGCGACTACGTGACGCTCGATACCGGCACCGGCATCGTGCACTCCGCGCCCGCCTACGGCGTCGAGGACTTCGAGTCGTGCCGCCAGTACGGCATGAAGGACGACGAGATCCTCACGCCCGTGATGGGCGACGGCAGGTTCGTTTCGTCGCTGCCTGTGTTCGGCGGCATGTCGATCTGGGCCGCCAACAGGAAGATCGTCGAGCACCTGGCCGAAAAGGGTGTGCTGTTCGCCAAGTCGGATTTCGTCCACAGCTACATGCACTGCTGGCGCCACAAGACGCCGGTAATTCTGCGTGCGACGACGCAGTGGTTCGCCGGCATGGACGAGGTGCCCGGCTTTCGCGGCGCGAAGCCCAAGGACACGCTGCGCGCGATGGCATTGCGCGGTGTCGAGCGCACGGAGTTCTTTCCGTCATGGGGCAAGGCGCGGCTCCATGGCATGATCGCGAACCGTCCGGACTGGACGCTCTCGCGCCAGCGCCAGTGGGGCGTGCCCATGCCGTTCTTCATCCATCGCGAGACCGGTGAGCTGCATCCGCGTACGCTGGAGCTGATCGAGGAGGTCGCGCGGCGGGTCGAGCGTGGCGGCATCGAGGCGTGGCAGGCGCTGAAACCGGAAGAGCTGCTCGGTGCCGAGGCTGCCCAGTACGAAAAGAGCCGCGACACGCTCGACGTCTGGTTCGACTCGGGTTCGACACATCAAACCGTGATGGGCGGGCCGCGCGGACGCGAAACAGGCGCGGGCTCGCATTCGGGCGAAACCGGCTTCCCCGCCGATCTCTACCTCGAGGGCTCGGACCAGCATCGCGGCTGGTTCCACAGCTCGCTGCTCGTCTCCTGCATGCTGAACGGGGTGCCGCCGTACAAGGGGCTTCTCACCCACGGCTTCGTCGTCGACGGCGAAGGGCGCAAGATGTCGAAGTCGAGGGGCAACGTCGTCGCGCCGCAGGAAGTGATGGGCGAGCTCGGCGCCGACATCCTGCGGCTGTGGGTCGCGGCGACCGACTATTCGGGCGAGCTCTCGATCTCGAAGGAGATCCTGAAGCGCGTGGTGGAGTCCTACCGCCGCATCCGCAATACCCTGCGCTTCCTGCTCGCGAATCTCGCGGACTTCGATCACCGGCGCGATGCGCTGCCGATCGACGAGTGGCTCGAGATCGACCGCTACGCCTGGGTGATGGCGCACGACCTGCAGCGCACCATCACCGGGGACGGCGCGGACGAGGACGGGCATTATCCGCGCTACGAGTTCCACATCGTCGCGCAGAAGCTGCAGACGTTCTGCTCGGAGGACCTGGGCGGCTTCTATCTCGACATCCTCAAGGACCGGCTCTACACCACACCCGCGGCATCCCGCGCGCGACGCTCGTGCCAGACCGCGCTTTACCACATCGCGCAGAGCCTGACGCGGCTGCTCGCGCCCATCCTGTCGTTCACCGCGCAGGAGGTGTGGGAGGTGCTGGAAGGCCCCGAGGCCTGTGTCTTCGAGGAAACGTGGTACGCGCATCCACTGCCGCACGATGCCGAGGCGTTGAGAGCGCGCTGGAAAAAACTGCGGGGGCTGCGTTCCGACGTGCAGAAGCGGCTGGAGGAACTGCGCGTCGAAGGCCGGATCGGCTCCTCGCTTGCCGGTGAAGTCGAGCTCCATGCCCGCGGCGAGAACCGCGACTTTCTGCGCTCGTTCGGAGACGACCTGCGCTTCGTCTTCATCACCTCACAGGCGCGGCTCGTCGAGCACGAGCCCGGTGACGCGGTCGCGACTTCGCTCGACGGCGTGACCCTGAAGGTGCACGCGAGCCCGCACGCGAAATGCGAGCGCTGCTGGCACTATCGCGCGGACGTGGGCGGGAATTCCGAGCATCCGCAGCTCTGCGGCCGCTGCGTCGCGAACCTCTACGGTCCCGGCGAGCCGCGCACGCATGCCTGACGTCGAAAGAAATTCCTTCGCGTGAGCAACGAGCCCGTTCTGAGCGATGAGAGCGCGGTTCGTGCCGAGCAGCGAGCCCGCCCTGAGCCAGAGTTGAAGGGAAGCATGAACGGCAAATGGCTGCTGCTTGCGGCCGCGATCCTCGCGCTCGACCAGTACACCAAGTATCTGGTCACCGAGCGCCTGCTGCTCCACGAAGTGGTGCCGGTCACGCCCTTCTTCAATCTCGTGCTCGTCTACAACCGGGGCGCGGCGTTCAGCTTCCTCGCGCAGGCGGGCGGCTGGCAGAACGGTCTCTTCATCGCGATCGCCCTCGGCGCCTCGCTGTGGATACTTTATCTTCTGCGCAAGCATCCGCACGACACGCTCTTCTGTCTTGCGCTGTCACTGGTGCTCGCCGGTGCATTGGGAAACCTCATCGACCGCCTGCAGTTCGGCGCGGTGGTGGACTTTCTCGACTTCCATGCGTTCGGCTGGCACTGGCCCGCCTTCAACATGGCTGATTCGGCGATCACCTGCGGTGCGGCGCTCCTCATCTGGGACGCCCTCTTTCCCCGAAAGCGGCACACAGCGACCGGCTGATCGCCTCTCCGGCGCAAGTCGCGACCGACGAAACTGACGATCGTCTCCCCGGCGAAAGCCGGGGCGCACGAAAGTGCCCGATCGTCTCCCCGGCGAAAAGCCGGGGCGCACGAAAGTGCCCGATCGTCTCCCCGGCGAAAAGCCGCTGCGCGCGAAAGTGCCCGATCGTCTCCCCGGCGAAAGCCGGGGCCCATAAAGTCGGACGAAACGCGGGTATATAATCCCTGTCCTCAACCGACGTAACCACATGCAAGTCCTGCTCGCTAACCCCCGCGGCTTCTGCGCCGGCGTCGACCGCGCGATCGAAATCGTCGAGCGGGCGCTCACCGTGCACGGCGCGCCGATCTACGTGCGCCACGAGGTCGTGCACAACAAGTTCGTGGTGGATGACCTGCGCGCGAAGGGCGCGGTCTTCGTCGAAGAGCTCGACGAAGTGCCGTCCGGAGGAACGGTCATTTTCAGTGCGCACGGCGTCTCCCAGGCCGTGCGCCGCGAGGCGGAAGCTCGCGGGCTGCGAGTCTTCGATGCGACCTGCCCGCTCGTGACCAAGGTACACGTCGAAGTCTCGAAGATGCGCGAGCAGGGGCGCGAGATCATCATGATCGGCCACAGGGGTCATCCCGAAGTCGAGGGGACAATGGGGCAGAGCGCGGACGGCATGTATCTCGTCGAAAAGCCGGAGGATGTCGATCGGCTGGTGGTCCGAAACGAGAACCGGCTCGCGTTCGTCACACAAACGACGCTTTCGGTGGACGATGCGCGGCAGACGATCGATGCGCTCAAACGCCGCTTTCCGACGATCATCGGCCCCAAGAAGGACGATATCTGCTACGCCACGCAGAACCGGCAGGATGCGGTGAAGGCGCTCGCGCGACAGTGCGATGTCGTGATCGTGGTGGGCTCGCCCAACAGCTCGAATTCGAACCGCCTGCGGGAGGTGGCGGAGATCCAGGGCGTGCCCGCTTACATGGTGGACAACGCCTCCGAGCTCGATCCCGCGTGGGTGGCGGGGAAGGCGCGCGTGGGTATCACCGCCGGCGCTTCGGCGCCCGAGGTGCTGGTTCAGCAGGTGGTGGAAAAGCTCCGGAAACTCGGAGCGCATGAAGCAAGCCAGCTGGACGGGATCGCCGAAAAGGTTGTTTTCCCGCTACCGAGAGCGCTGACATCGTAAGCGGCCTGCCGTTTTCAGACGCCTTCCGCGCGATTGCTTCCTGCGCGCTTACGGGGTATTGATTTTTTCGTAGGGGTCGAACGTCACCTCGATCGTCAGCCGCGTTCCCACCCGCTGACCGTACTTCTCGGCCGGGGAGAATCTGAGCGCCGAGGCAGCGGCAACGGCGGCATCCTCGAATACTCCAGGCGGGTTGGCTTCGAGTACCGCAATCTCATCCACGACTCCCGCATCGCTGATAGAAAGCTGGAGGAGCAGCTTTCCCCGCATGCGCAATTCATATGCGCGCCGCGGATAGACGAGATCCACCTCGTTTAGGGGCCGCGGGGGCACGTCCACTTCGCGCACGGAGAAGTATTTCTCTTTCGCCGCTTCACTGCGGGCCGGTGCGTCCGCAACCGGGAGAGATGGATGAGGACGCGGCGCAGCTGCCTGCGGCTCCGGTTCTGTCAGCATGGTCGTTGATGGAGCGGGGGTTATCGGATCGGACGCGAGCGGACTCGGGGGCTCGGGAAGGGCAGTTTCCTCTGGCTCGTTGCTGCCTTGCGGTCGGATCTCGACCGTAAACGTCGGAAAAGCAGCGTATCGGTGCTCGCCGGGAGCGAACATGGAGAGAAGCGCGGCATGAAGCGCGATCGACACGGTGACGCCCATGTAAAGTCGCCGTGTCGGGCGGATCAAAGGCGGCCTCACCGAAAGATCAGCACTCATCGCCAGGGCTGTCACTGACTGCGATGCCGCCAAGGACGGCTGCTACTGATCCACCATCTTGTACCAGTATTTCCTGAGCCGCGAATTGAGGGTAGGCACATTCGGCGTCGTGCAATGGATGCCGACGCATACCAGCTCTTCCGGCCCCGTGCCGCCCTCGGGCTTCACCACGACGTGCGTGGCTGGAGGTGGCAAACCGCCGCCCGCCAGAGTGCTGAAACGGTCGCCGCCCGTCAGACTGCCGTCCGCATTGATATCCCTGACCGCGGTAGCATCGGTGATCGATATTGCATAGAGCCTCGCGATCCCGAGGTTGCTTTCGCACACGCCCGGCTGGACGGTTGCCGTGCTGCTCGGCTGGTTTGTTCCGAAGAATACGGTGCCGCCCACCGATATCGCATTGCCGACCACCTTCTCGCCCCGTGGTGTTTGCGTCCCGGTAGCCGTATCGACGGCCACCAGACTCAAAAACCATCCGCTCTTGCTGTCCAGCAATGCCTGGGCATCTGTCGTGGTTCCCTGGCCGGCGGCGCTGCAACCCGCGGCGCCCTGGTCCTGTATGCAGTTGAGAGTCGCGTCAAAGAGGGCGGATTCCACGATCACGGGATCGCTGTGATTGGTCACCGTGGTGCCCGGCCCGTAAGTAGTGCCGGTACCCGGACCGGTATCGTCCCCTCTGTCCTTGAACATGTAGAAACGGTCGATGACTCCCGTGTCGAGCGGATGCTCGCGATCGCCGGAACCGAGCAGCACCGCATCAAAGCCCGTCGCACCCACTACGTCCGGCGAATGGAGGAATTTGCGGCGCCCCTGCCGCGTGGAGAAATCGGCGATGGAAGCGATCTTCGTCACGGTGGTATCGCCGATGGGGCTCTTGAAGTCTATCCGCCACACATTCCCGCCCGTATCGCCTACATAGGCGCGGTTGATGTCGCCGCCGGTCTCGTTCTTGATCACCGTGACCGAAGACGGGATGGCGAAATCCATGCCGGGGACGGTAAGGTTGAACGTTCCGTTGCTGTTCTGACCTCCGGCACTCCAGATCTTGGCGCCGGTCAGGGCGTTCACCACGTAGATTGCCCGGCCCATGGTGCGGTTGGTCGTGCCTGCGGCCGTAGTCACCGAGGTGGCGGTGTAGTTCGAGGCGCCGTCCGGTATCGTGCTGGGATCGATGTCCTCGACCGCAGGATCGTAGCCGCCGCCGAAGATCAGCACCGGCACAGACTGCCCCACAAGCCCTTCGACGACGGTTGCCTCGGACCAGGTCTGCCCGAGCTCCGCAAAATCGGCCATGCTCGAGCTGATCTTCCACAGGTACCGCGGGTTGAGCGGATCGTTTACATCGAGCGCGTAGTAGAAGCGCCCGCCTCGGCGCGTGCCGAGGTAGATGTTTGCCGTATCCCCTGCGCCGCCGAGCGCCTTGTCGCCGTTGGCGTCCTTCGTGTAAACGCTGATCGGTCCGTCCATGAAGTACGGCTTCTTGAACGTGCTGCTGACGATCGGCGAGTTTCTGCGCAGACGGTTGAAGCGGTCGAAAAACTCCTCCGGAATGAAGCCCCACACCTCCTGCCCGGGTTGTATGGTGGGAGTCGCGGGGTCTACCGAGTAACCGCCCTTGATTGCACGGAAGATGCCGTCGTTCGCGCCGTAAAAGATAAAGACGTCGTTGTCGGAACCGGTGGTCCGGGCATAGTTGATCACGGCCGGACGCGAGTGGAGCACGTCGCCATGAGTCGAGGCCCGGATATCGGTCGTCGAATTATTGGAGTTCTCGTCTTCGAAATTGTCCTCGCCGCGGACCCAATTGATGAGTCGCGTACGGTCCGCGCCCGTGGAGCCTGTCTGCGTGGCCGTGATCTGGCCGCTTGCGTCTCCTTGGGGACTGCCTATGGTGTACGTGAAGGTGTTCGGGTCACGGGTCACGCCATCCGCCAGGAACGGCACGCTGATGGTGTAGGTGCCGTTGAAGGCCGTCGGCGTCGCATTCGCGATGACGACCTGCGTGCCGTCGCTTAACCCGTGCGCTATGGAGGTGGCACGCGCCGTGGTTGTTTTCCTCGAGGCGGTCACCGCCAGTCCGGTATTTGCAGCACCCGGGGCCGCGCCTGGAACATAGGTAAAGGTATTGGCATCGACTACCGTGATCGAATGCTCGCCGTTGTAGGCATTCGGGGAGGCACCCGCGATGGTAATCAGATTGCCCGTGGCGTATCCGTGCCCGGTTACGGTAGCGCTGACCCTGCCACCGGGCAGCAGCACGCTATAAGTGCCCGAAGGCGTCACGCTCTGGTTGTTGGTATAGGTGAACGTATTGGCATTTGGAACGGTTGCGACGGTAAACGTGCCCGCGTGGGGGTCGCTGGCGCCAAGACTGCTCCGAACAACCACGCTGTCCCCCACACCGAAACCGTGGCTCGTGACCGTAGCGGTCACGGTAGGCGAAAAGCCGGTGGAGGCTGTGACCGTCGCACTGTTGTTGGCCGGCAGCACCTCGGTGATTGCGCTGGTCGGCGCAATGTTGTCGGTTGCCGTATCGAACCGGAAGCTCGAAGCGCCCGTGACCGTGATCCTCCAGCTCCCGTTGTATCCGGCTATGTCGGATCCCTGGATGTTCACGGTGCTGCCATCGGGGAACAGGTGCGCCACGGCCGTCGTAACGTTGACCGTAGTGCTCCCTCCCCGCACGGCGTACACCGGAGTAGCTGTGTTGGCCGGCAAGGCGGTCGAACCGACCGAATAGCTGAACGTGTTCGAAGTGGGGGCCGGCACCGACAAGATGGTTTTCGTGCCGTTGTACGACGAGCCGCCGCCGAATTCCGTGGCACCCGAGATCGTAACCGTCTGGCCGGCGCTGAAGCCATGAGCAACGGAGGTCGTGGCGGTCGCTACCGTCGTGTTACCCGCCGCCAGTATGGTGGGAGCGCCGGTCGCGTCCCCGGCTGCCTGGGACATCGTGTACACGAAGCGGTCAGGATTAGGAACACCGGGCGATACTTCAGGGACCGTAATGTTGAATGTCCCGTTGAACTGGGACGGAGACGCACCGGATATCGTGACGGACTGGCCGCTTACGTAGCCATGCCCCGGCAGTGTGGCGGTGGCCGTCGTGGACGGTGATGCCGCAGTGACAGAGGCCTGCCCGCCGGTTCCCGTATTGTTGCCACAGCCCGGGCACGCGAAGTCGAACGTGTTCCCCGAAACGGCGCTTATGGTGCGTGTTCCATTGGTGTTGTTGCCGGATACGCCGGAGATGGTTACTGTAGCCCCTACAACATAGCCTGCCGGCAACGAAGTGGTTGCTGCGGTCGCCCGATAGTTGTTTCCTGACAGCTTGGCGACCTGTGACAGGCTCACGACTTGTGGCGCTGATGCCGTAAGACCCGTCAGCGAAGTGACGATCTTGGGCGTCGCCGTCGTGAGGTTGGTGATCGTGCGAGTGGTCGCGCCGTTGCTCAGCGAGCTGACCGATATCGGATTCGCCGCGTTGGAGAGCGTGGCGGACTTGCGGTCGGTCAACGAAGAGACCGACTTCGTTTCGAAGGCGGTCAGCGGAAAGACGAAACGGACGTCGAGCGCGAGCTTGCCGTTGGTGATGTCTCCGTTGTCGTCGCGGAATGGCGTCAAAGACAATAGGCAGTTGGTCGTGCACGCGGCTGCGAAGCCGTCGTTGGTATAGGTGTAGATATTGCGGTTGGTGGTGATGTAGTTGGCATCCGCCGCGGACGCTATGCGCACCTGCTGGCCGGCGCCGCCTTTTTCTACCAGCTGCCCATCCGGACTGTCGGAAGAGCCGCCCGCCCCGTTCAGGCTGGGATCGCGGAAGCTCCAGAAGGTCGAGTTCTGCGTCCAGAAGCTCTTCGCCGTCTGCCTTATGAAGCCGGTCGTAACCTCGTCCACAGCCGGGTTTCCTACGGCAGGAGGAATCCCGTTGCTGGCATCGGCCAGAAACACTTTACCGGTACTGTCCTGCGCGAAGTTGTACATCTTGAGGTTGCCCAGCCAGCGCGGAGCCTTGTTGCCATCGGGACGGAACACACCGACATAGACCTGGTTGACGTGCGTGCCCTGCACGTTGGCCGATACCGGCAGAGTGGTCGCAGCAAAGACGCTTTCCTTCGCCTGGATCTCGTTGAAGATCGCGTTGAGCGCATCCACGATTTCGGTGCCCGAGGCGCTGTCGGTGACGCCGAAATATCTTCCTTTCCCATTGCTCGCCACGCTTTTCATCAGCGCCGTCATGTCCGGACCCAGGCCGGTGGACTGGGGGTTGACCTCCACCGCATAGGTGTAGACATTCTGCACGCCGGCATGAGCGGAACTTACGTCGGCGTTGGCCATGTATTTCGCCATTTCATCGCCCCAGTTGGCCTGCTGCCCGGTCGGCGTTCCGGGCTCATAGGGGATGACCGCTGGGGGGCTCTGCCCGGTCAGCGTGGCGAGGAACCCTTCGACTTCGGCGCGCGCCGCGGCATTTTCGTTCGCCTGCCCGTTGCTGATGTAAATGATGAAATTTTTCTGACAGCCGTCGACTATGGGTGAGCGATAGACGCTGTTCAGCACGGGCTTGGCCGGCGGCCCCGATGTGCCGGGTAAGGCGTGACTGCCCAGTCCGACGAGGAACGGGTCTGTGGTCGCGTCGTGATCGGTCTTCACTTTACCGCCGCTCGCGCGCGACTGGAGCCCTCCATAGTAGAGATACGCCTCGTGGAGCGCGTAGCCGACCGTGTTGTTGTTTCCTTTGTCGTTGAGAATGTGCAATCCATTGACCAATGAGGCCAGATTGGTCTTCGCGGCACCGATCATCTGCCGGACCGCGAAGCGCACATAACCGCCGTCCACGTTGTCGTTCGGATTTCCGGTCTCCACCATCATCATCAGACCGACGTTGAACAGCCCGTCCTCCAGGCCGTTCACCACCTGCACCAGCGCGTTCTTCTCGTTGACGAACGGCGTGTTCCAGTTGGCCGTGTTGTCGAGGATGATCAATACATTCGGCCGCTGCGAAGTGATATTGGGGTTCGCCAGAAAGAGGTCGGTGTCGTCGTTCACCGGGTCGTACACCGCATAGCCGGCGAGCGGCGTAAATGTCAGCGTAAACGACAGGATTAGGCAGAGAATTCTCTTGATGTGTTTCATTCTCGAACTCCGAAGATCACGTCGTCGGGCAGTTGCCCGAAAGCAGGCGTATCCTCACTCCCTGAACTATGGTTGCGCGCGCTCCGGACGTGTTGTCCGTGACCGAAGCGCGAAACTCCCAGTCGGTATCTTCCGGCGTCAGTTCGCCGATCTTCTTGGTATATCCCTTGGCGGTGACGTAGTAATTGCAGCGCGGGCCGGTGGTGCCCCCTGCGGGACCAGTTACCGTGACGCTATAGGGGCCCACCGTGATGTTCCGGCTTCCGCCGCCAAAAGCAGCAGGCGTGCTCAGAATCTCCTCGATCGCCTGCTGGGCCGCGGCTTCCATCGTCTTCTGCGCCTGGAAGTTGCCCGCGATCCTGAGGTTCACGCTCGACAGATTGAAACCGGTCACGGCAAATAGCGTGAGCACTACAAGCATGATCAGGCTGACAAGCAGCGTGGCGCCGCGCTGGCGCTGAATCGAAGGGTGTGATGCGTTCATGGACGCTCCCTGCGACCGGAAATGTTCATGAGGCGTACAGCCGCCGTATAGACGTGGCGGCGGTACTTGTCGTTGGCGGCTGCAACCGATGTCAGCCCCAATGTATAGTCTTTGGTATCGGTATGGGCGGCCGTCGGCTCGGTGTTGCGCGCGAGAACATAGATCTTTGCGGCGATGACGCCGGGCCAGTTCCCGAGCGCCGGATCCCCGACGTAGGCGCCGTCTACCGTGGCATCACCGCTCAGCCCGGTATCCGTACTCACCGCCGAGGGAATGTTGTCGACGCCATAGTCGATCTTGAGGTACTCAATGCCCTCGACCAGCGGCACGATTCTCATCGTGGTATTGCCGCCTTGGGAGATAAGCTCAAGGCGTTTGAGGGTGGGTATGCTGTCGTCTGACGCAGTGCAGATACCGGTAACCGTGACTGCCGAGGGCGAGCCTACATTAACCGACCCGCTTCCGACACTACAAGGCGCTACAAAATAGACGTGCACATGGAGCTTGTGAATTGGAGCCGGCGTGGGTGGGCTGGTATTTATGAACCATGTAACATCGTCTCCGTTGACTTTCTTGTCTGTGCCAATGGGGTTGCCATTACCCTTCCGCACTTCCACGAACGTACCCGTGGTCTGCATATACACTTCGTTGAGTACTGCGACGCCCGCCGGACGGGGGAGCGCATTGGTGTCGGCCCGGCGGATGACGACCACGTCCGATCCGGGCCGGAGATTGGCGTTGACCAGCAGTCCCTTGTCGTCACAGGTTGTGCCCGAAACAGGGGCGCGGCTCGTGAGATCCGGCGCTCGAAAGCCCTGCACGGGCATTGAGAGCGCGTCCTGCAAAAGTGCAACGCTGTCGATCTCGCACGGATCGGGGGCAGCAGTCGGTGCGGGCACCTCGTGGAAGTGCCCGTAGAAGCCGGCGAGACGCAGGTCCTGGCTCAGGATGTCGATGGCGTAGCGGCCGTTTTCGATCTGCTGCGAGGTCTTCTGCAATTCCCGGTTCGCTTCGCTCGAGTTCACGAATATCAGGCTGAGCCCGGTGAGAAGCAGGAGCCCGATCGTGAGCGCGATCATGAGCTCCACCAGCGATAAGCCGCTCTGTTTTCTCATATGGACGTGCACGGGATTCATGTCGCGGTCTCGCATCAGTCCAGCACCGCCATGCGGAAGGTGGTTGCCACCGCCCGGCGCCGGGTTTCAGCCCCATAAGCGCCATTGGCGCAATTTATGGTAGTTGTCCCGTCTTCCATCTTGGGCTCGGACGTATCGACCGTTCCCTGCCACGCGACGGCGACGGTGTAAATACCTCCATTCAGTGAGACACATCCCCGCGCGCCCACCATTGCCCCGGCGTTTCCGCTTTCCGCTGCGCCTTGCAGCAGATTGTTCCATTCAGTCATCGAAGCGATGGCGTCAGTCGCACCTACGGCGGCTCCGCAGCTCGGTGTAGCGGTCGCGTTCACGCCGAGATACGGGGTCCCGGTTCCGGTGGTGAATGCGAAGCACGAGGCCGCCGCGCGATGGGTGTTGATGCGATCCACCATGTCGTAGAGCAGGATCAGCGCCTGGGTACGCTGGTAAGATTCGAACTCGGCCTGCTGCATGCGCACCTGCATGCCCGCAAGGCCGAGGAGCCCGAGGACAATGATGATCAGGGCGACCAGCACCTCGATCATGGTGACACCGCCTTGGTGGTGCAAAGTGACGTGTGTTTTCGGCATATCTCGGAACGCCTACATCGACTAATTACACCCGTCGTCCGGGTTCTTGTTGGTGTCGATCTGCACGTTGGGGCGACCGCTCACATCGAGTCGCACGCAGCGCGCCGTGACAGCGGTCTCCGATGTCCTGATAAGAAACGTCGCCGTGCTGCCCAGCCGTCCATCGCCGCGATAAGTGAGCGTGGTGACCGTGTTCCCGTTCTGGTCAGTAGCGGTGATGGTCATGTCGCTCAGCGCATCCTGACGTTTGAGCACGGTCGCGCCCAACCGCACCTCCCAACCGGCAACCCAGCCGGCTCCAGCAGCGACGACCGATATGTCGGCGTTACGCTTGAGGGCTTCGCTCCGGGCATAGATGAGCGAGCCGTGGATGTCGGAGGCGACCGTTTTTATCCTCTGGTCGAGGACGAGATTTCTCAGCATCGGTGCGCCCAGGCTCAGGAGCACGGCCAGTATCACCACGGTGAACATCAGCTCGATGAGCGTGAAGCCGGCGAAGCGGCCACCCGCACCCCGACGGGAGAAGAAGGCGCGAGAGCGGTTCATTTCCATCTTCGCCTCTCCTACCATCCCGATGTGCCGCCGCGTGTCTTGCTGCCGAGGTTGTTGAGCGTCAGCGTCCCGTCCGAAGCCTGGGGCGTCCCTGTTTTGGGAACGGCGGTCACCGTGTAAGTCGGCGGCGTGGCGGTATTGTCAACGGGGCTCGTGACATCGTAGCGGTCGTTCGAGCACGTCGTGCCCGAGCATGTCCAACCCTCCTCGACGATATTCAGACCGCCGCTACCGAGAGTTGCCGTGTATTGCCTCCTGTCGAGCATGTATTGTTCTTGGCGGTTCGCGATCTTGAGCATGAGCTGCTGAGCTGCGGAGCGCTTGGCACGAATGATGTAGGACTGATACGAGGGGTAGGCGACCGCCCCGAGGATGGCGATGACCGCGACGACGATCATCAGTTCGATTAGGGTGATTCCCCTGTTGGCTCTCATTTTTCCCCCTTCGGCAGCGAAATATGATCGGAAGCCGCGGAAAACTCCAGCGATGTCCGACGAGTGGTCAAAACCGCGGAATCAGCGGTGCCGCTCGCTATGATGCTGGAATAATGGCCTCGGCCCAACAGTCCGTGAACCGTGATGTATTTCACGAATTTTGCGGACACGCCGATCCGCCGCAAGGAACCGGCGAGGCTCTCCGGCCTCGACGGAAAAAAATGGGAGGTGAAGCGGGCAACCGGTTCAGGACCGCCAAAGGGGCGATGACGATCCTCAAGCCGATTCCGCCGTCCCCGAATTAGACACAGTCCAAACTTTGAATTAGAATCAAATCCGAATGCGAGCGACTCATTACACGAGGGATAACCTGGCCGACGTCCTGCGCGCGCACGGCATCAATCCCACGCATCAGCGCATCGAGATCGCCTACGCGCTTTTCTCCCGCGGCGAGCATCTTTCGGCCGACCAGGTGCTCGCGATCGTGAACGATCGCCATTCCGAGACCTCCAAGGCGACGGTTTACAACACACTCAACCTGTTTCTGGAGCGGAAGCTCATCCGGGAAGTGATCGTCGATCCGAACAAGGTGTTTTACGATCCCAACACCGCGCCCCATCACCACTTCTACAACGTCGATACCGGAGAACTGACGGACATCGACGCCGGTCCGATCACGATCTCGGGGCTTCCCGAGCTTCCCGAAGGGATGATTACCGAGGGCGTGGACATCATCGTGCGCGTGCGCTCGGCTTCGGCGTAGTTGCTTTCCTGTAAAATGGGCGTTCCCATCCGCCGCTGTAGCTCAGCCGGTAGAGCAGGCGCTTCGTAAGCGTCAGGTCGTCTGTTCGAGTCAGACCAGCGGCACCAACAGAAGAATAGGGGCTGCCAAATGGCAGCCCCTCTTACTTCGGGCTTACTTTTTCTGGATACCGGCGTTCGCCGGTATGACGTCTTTCAACGCGTTCGCCGGTATGACGTCTTTCAACGCGTTCGCCGGTATGACGTCTTTCAACGCGTTCGCCGGTATGACGTCTTTCAACGCGTTCGCCGGTATGACGTCTTTCAACGCGTTCGCCGGTATGACGCCTTTCACAGCACGCCGGAAGTGCGTTCGCCGGTATGACCGCCTTCAGAGTACGCCGGACATGCCGCCGTCCAGATGGATGCTGCTGCCGGTGACATAGCTCGCGACATCCGATACGAGGAATGCAATGACGTTCGCGACTTCCTCCGGCTCGCCGACACGGCCCATCGGAATTTCCTCCGAAACCTTGGCGTAGTAGGCGGCAGGATCGAGCTTCTCGCGGGCGATTCGCCGTTCATGCTGGCCGGATCGCACTTTGCCGATGCACACGGCGTTGACGAGGATATTGTCCGCCGCGTACTCCTTGGACAGCGCCTTCGTCAGCGCAAGACCCGCCGCGCGCGACACCGAAGTCGGCCCGGAGGCGGGCCCGGGCTGCTTCCCGGCGACCGTGGAGATGTTCACGATCCGCCCGCCGCCCTGTTTCTTCATGTACGGGATCACGAGACGGCTCGCCCGTATCGCCCCGAACACCTTGAGCTCAAGGTCCTGCTGCCACGTCTCGTCCTTCACCTCGAGAAATGGGCCGCGGATGGACGATCCGGCGTTGTTGACGAGAATATCGATGCGCCCGTAGCAGTCGATGACGGCCTTGACGAAGCGCTCGACCTCATTCGCTTTGCTCATGTCGGTTGTCTGGGCAAAGACTTCGCCTCCCCGCGCGCGTATTGCGGCGGCCACTTTTTCCAGAGGCTCCGGCCGGCGCGCGCAGATCGCGACGCGTGCCCCCTCGAGGGCGAGGCGGAGCGCGGTGGCGGCTCCAATCCCTTCGCTGCCGCCGGTCACGACCGCGACTTTGCCTTTCAATCCCAGTTCCATGATTCCTTATATGGACGCCTCCCGGAGTGCAAGTGTTGTGACATTCATGATGGCGGAAGAGGGTGTTGCGGTCTTATATCCGGCCTACAGTGCGAAGCGTTCAGCCTCGCGGCCTTGATGGTTTCCGTAATCGACACCTCATCTCCTTCGCGAGCTCGAAGCTCAAGGAACAATACAGGTTCGAGTCGATTCCGGGGCACCCGGTTAGCCATCACTTCGATCAAATCACTTGCGCAACCTGTCGACGATCCATCCTCCGTTGTAGAGTTAATCGGCTACGCCGCTTGCGCGCCGTAGTTCTGCTGGTACGAACGGCCATGGGCTGCCAGCGCCCAAGCCGTACGCGCCATCTTGTTCGCTAACGCCACCACCGCCACGTTCAGCGGCCGG
>Ga0209172_10000617_pt1 | contig 94638 bp, 92 predicted proteins | sample LarsenN4metaG_FD_184113 | JGI IMG/M metagenome (GOLD analysis project Ga0209172, IMG submission 184113) | Hot spring sediment bacterial and archeal communities from British Columbia, Canada, to study Microbial Dark Matter (Phase II) - Larsen... ... | reverse complement strand
CGGCACTTTGCGCAGGAAATCGGCGCGGCCATGCCAGCGCTCGTTCGCGAGCGGCGCTTGGTAGATCACGTCGGCGCCGTCGCGCATGGCCTTGACCGTCGTCTCCACGCTGTCGGCGCCCGGTGCCGCCTGGACTTCAGCGACCGTCAACTTCTGCGCGCGCAGGTGCCTGAGATACGCGGCCTCGTGCTCGCGGCCGCGCTCGGCCAGGAGCTCGACGATCGGATCGCGGCGGCGCGGCCGCTCGGCGCGCCGCTCCGCGACGGCGAGATCGAGCTGGCTCAAGTGTGGGCAGCTCAAATGATTCGCGAGGTCGGTCGCCGAGAGCTGGAGCAGTTCGCCTACGAGACGCATCGGCCGATGATAAAGGCCGTGGTCGACGTGTGGGATACTCGCCGCGGGCTCGCCGGAGGATTGCGCAATGGCGGATGCGTTACGGACGTTGCAGCAGCGGCTCGCGGCTTTCGCGGCCGAGCGCGATTGGCAGCAATTTCACTCGCCGAAGAATCTCGCGATGGCGCTGTCCGTGGAGGCCGCAGAGGTCGTCGAAGAGTTCCAGTGGCTCACGGAAGCGCAGAGCGAGAACCTCGACGCGGACCGCCGCGAACGCGTGAGGCTCGAGCTCGCCGACGTGCTCATCTACTTGCTGCGGCTCGCCGATCGGCTCGACGTCGATCTTCTGCGCGCGGCCGAGGACAAGATCGAAGCGAACGCGCGCAAGTACCCGGCCGAGCGCGTGCGCGGCGACGCGCGCAAGTACACGGAATACGACTGACGCGTTACTCGGGCCGTAGGCGCTCTTCGAGCTCGCCGCGCTCCAGGAGCTCGTTCAAGAACGGCCGAGCGTCGCAGGGCTCGCTCTCGATCAATCCAAGTGTCGAGTCGCCGCGCTGCGAGCCGCGAGTGCGAACGAGCGGCTGCGTGTAGAGCTTGTCGTGGACCGTCATGATGCGCTCCATCGTTAAGCCGTCCTCGGCGGGCGTCCAGCGCTCGACGATGCGCGTGTCCGCACCGCCGCTCATCGGATAGCCCGAGCCGTCGAGCCAGCCCGGAGCCAGCATCGTCGTCTCGATGACGAGCGTGCGGCCCTCCCACTTGCCCGTCGAGAAGCCCATCGACGTGAGCGGCTGTTCCGCGGGCGGCGAGCGGCCATCCATCCACACGCGCCGCGGCGTGTTGTCTTGCATGAACACCATCAAGTAATGCGTGCCGGCGTCGACGATCTCCATCGGATACGGCGAGCCGAAGATTCTCGGCAAGCCCGCCGGCAAGCAGCGCAGCACGTGGTCGTCGCCGAACTTGCGGCCTTCGTAGATTGCCTTGGCCTCGGCCGTCAGCGGCATCGGCTTCGGCTGGAAGTCGTCGACGGTGACCTGGAAGCGGTAACGGTTGTCCCAGTAGCCCGTGATGTCGACGTCGTAGTCGTTGGCCTTCACGGTGTAGTCGACGTTCGGATCGGCCGTCGATTGCGTGACGGCGCCTGCGTTCACGCAGCGGCCGAGCTGACGGCCTTTCTCGGGACCCGTCTCGATATTGATGCAGGTCGCGTAGAGCTTCTTCGCGCCGTCGCGCCCCAGATTGCCCGTGGCCGTGACTTGGTAGCCGACCTTGACGGTCTGCTCCGTCCAGTTCTCGCGCCGATACGTCGGCAAGTTGCCCGGCGGCAGCAGCGCCCAACTTTCCGTGGAGCCGTCCGGCATCTTCATCGCGACGTCGTAGCGGATGTGCGGGTTCTGCCACCAGACGCGCGTCACCTCGCCCTTGACCTCGCCGGTCAGGTTGGCGTCGAACTCGGTCGCGAATGCGTGATGGGCGAAAGCGCGCGCGCCCCAGAGCGCGGCGGCGACGGCGACTGAAGCGGCGAGCAGCGTGGCAGTGCGGTTCATTGGCGAACCCTCTCGCGGGTCTCGATACCCGCTAGTCTAATCCCGGCCGAAGAACTCCACGAGCCGCGCGAGCGCGAGCGTGTCCTGCCGGCAGTACTCGAGCAGCGCCCTGCGCAATTCGGCGCGCCGCGCGTCCGGCGTGCGCGCCTCCACGGCTTCGAAGTAGGCCGTCTGCGCCGCGAAGCCGTCGCGGACTTCGCCGAGCGACGCGTAGCTCAAGTCGGGCGCCACGGTCGGCAGCACGGCTTTCAGTGACCACGAGCCTTGCATGGCCGGGTGGTAGTAGTGCCGGCGCGTCGGCGGGTGCAGGTCGACGATGCGCTCGGCGAGCGCCCCAAGGGCGGCCGCGAGCTCGCCGAAGCGTTCCGCGAGCTCGCCGATCACGCGCCGCTCGTAGGGCGTGTAGACGACGATCGGCCCCGCCGTCCCGAGCGTTTCGAGCAGGCGCTCGGCGAGCCGGCGCATCGGCGGCTCGGGGCTCAAGTCCAAGAACTCGGCGTGCTCGAGCCGGCCGCGGCTCGTCTCGATGTGGCACGACCACTGGAACGGCAGCGCCTCGAACGGCCGCGTGCCGGCGAAGATCGGCACGGCCGAGCTCACGGTTTCGAAGTCGAGGTAGTAGCGCGGAAATGCGAGCTCGCGCGCGAGCGCGCGCAGCTCGGCGCCGACGTAGGGCAGCTCGCTCCGCGACTGGCGCCAGACGAGCCGCTGCGTCTCGTTCGCGAGCAGCGACTCCGGCACGTCGCGGAGGTCGCGGTAGCCCGAGTGCATCAGCTCGTAGAGCTTCTCCTTGCTGCCGCCCAAGCCGAGCACGGGATACGCCCCCTGCGGCGGCGCGCAGTGCTGGTAGAGCTCGCAGTCGTACGGCGCGCCGCAATGCGTGCCGACGAGAACGGCCGGCTCGTCGAGATCGGCGAGCGTGCTGCGCGCCGCGGCGACGAGCGCGTCGACGTCGTTCAGTCGCTCGTTGGCTTCCTCCGTGACGTCGGTTTCGACGAGCAAGCCCTCGTAGTCGCCGCCTCCTGGGTAGACGAACTCGGGATCGACGGTCGCGACGGCCACGGCGCGCGGCGCGAGCCCGTTCCGCGCGAGCGCCCAAGCCTGGATCGCGCAGTCGTCGAGGTGGTGTTCCTTCACGTGCGCCGCCGACTTCACCTCGACGAGCTTCGGCTTGGGCTCGCTGCGATCGAGCACGTCTACAGCCACGCTGACGCCGTCGTGCTCGAACGTGGCCTCGAAGATCGGCTCTCGTCCGCCGGCCGCGACGAGGTTGCGCGTCGTCTCGATCGCTGCGCGCAGGCCGCGCTCGAAGCTGACGAGGTGGCCGGGGCCGTAGAGCCGGCGCGCGATCTCGCCGACGGTGTTGCCGGTCGCGAGCAGCGCATCCTTCTCGGGCGACGGCTCGGGCACGAGCTCGGGCCGATAGGTCTCGAGCCAGAGCTTGCGCCGGCACTGTTTCAGCGACAGCAGCTTCGTTTTCGAAAGGGCGATCGGAGCGCGCATGGGGGCCGCAGCATGCCCGCCGCGCCGCTGCGGCACAACGGCCGGCGCCGCCTCGGGCCGAACCGATGGCACGCGCGGTGCCGGACCGGTAGCATCGGCGCTCATGCGCACGCGTTCGTGCGGCACGGACAACAAGAAGTCGAGGGGGGTTCGATGAAACCGCAGTCGAAGTGGCTTGGCGCTGCCATCGCGTCGGGGCTCGTGTTCCAGACGCAAACATTTGCGCAGCCGCCGGCGGCTTCGAACGTGTTGCTGCCGAAGGCCGGCGAGCCGCTCGAGTTGAACGCCGGGCGGCAGCCGATTCGCGTGGTGCTCGTCGCCGACGGCCTGACGGCGCCGTGGGACATCGTCTTCATCCCCGGCACGTCGGATCTACTCGTCACCGAGAGCAACGGCAAGCTCCGCATGATCCAGGGCGGCAAGCTGCTTCCGGATCCCGTCTGGACGCCGCCGTCTCCGGCCGGCAACGACATTCTGCATGGCGTCGTGGTGCATCCCGACTTTGCGGCGAACCGGCTCGTCTACCTCACGTACTTGAAGGGCGACGAGCAACGGCAGACGCTCGGCCTGTCGCGCGGCCGCCTCGACGGCACGAAGCTCGTCGACGTCGAGGAAATTTTCGTCGCCGACGCGTGGGAGAACGCGCGCATGGCGTACACGGGCCGCATGGAGTTCGGGCCCGACAAGACGCTCTACGTCAGCGTCGGCGATCGCGACCGCCTCTGTTGCGGCCGCCAGGACGACAACAGCATCCGGCTTCGCGCGCAGAGCCTGACGGACCATGTCGGCAAGATCCTGCGCCTGAAGGACGACGGCACCGCGCCGGCCGACAATCCGTTCGTCGGCCGGGCCGGCGCGAAGCCCGAGATCTTCACGTACGGCCACCGCAACAGCTACGGCCTGCGGTTCCACCCCGTCACGGGCGAGCTCTGGCAAATGGAGATCGGTCCGCAAGGCGGCGACGAGGTGAACATTTTGCAGCCCGGCGCGAACTACGGCTGGCCCCTCGTCTCTCAAGGGCGCAACTACTCGGGCACGCTCGTGTCGGACGAGCCCTGGCATCGCGAGGGCATGGAGCAGCCCGTGATCTTCTGGGTGCCGCAGATCAGCCCGGCCGCCATGGCGTTCTACACGGGCGACAAGTTCCCGCAGTGGCAGAATAGCCTCATCATCGGCGCGCTGAGCGGCCAGCACGTCGAGCGCATGCCGTTCAATGAGCAGGGCCAACCGCTGCGGCGCGAGGAATTCTTGAGCGAGCTCGGCGTGCGTTTCCGCGACGTCGAGATCGGCCCCGACGGGTACGTCTACTTCTCGACCGAAGTTCGCTACGGGAGCGGACGGCCGGACGGCACCGTGATTCGGCTCGAGCCGGGCGAGCGGTCGCCGGCCACGCCGTCCGGGCCGCCGCGGTGATCTTTTAAGGGAGATTCGCCAATGCAACGTCTACGCTCGAGCATCGCGGCCGCGGCGGCCGCGCTTTCGCTCGCCGCTGCAATCGCCGCTACGGCACACGCCGAGACGATCGCCGTCATCGGCACGGGCAACGTCGGCTCCGCGCTCGGGCCCGAGTTCGCGGCGCTCGGCCACACGATCGTCTACGGCTCGCGCACGCCGAACGAACAGGACGTCAAAGATCTCGTCGCGAGGACGGGTCATGGCGCGACGGCGACGACGCAAGCCGAGGCCGTGAAGGGTGCCGACATCGTCGTGCTGGCCGTACCCGGCGCGTTGGCCGTCGACATCACGAAGAGCCTCGGCGACTTGTCCGGCAAGATCATCCTCGACCCGACGAACGTCGTGAACCGCAACACGGGCGACGGCTATGCGAACCACGGCGTGCCCGGCGGCAGCAACGCCGAGCTGATTCAGGCCGCGGCGCCGAACGCGAAGGTCGTGAAGGCGTTCAATACCCTGAACTGGACGAAGATGGTGGACCCGCAGAGCTCGGGCGGTCCCGTCTCGATTCCGATCGTCGGCGACGACGCGGAAGCGCGCGCGAAGATCGCCGAGCTCGTGAAGGGCATGGGGCTCGAGCCCGTCGATCTCGGGCCGTTGCGCTTCGCGAACACGCTCGAGGAGATGCTCGTGATCTGGGCCAACGCGCGCACTCACGGCGCACCCTACAACTACTACTTGCGGCCCGAGCCCGCCTCGGCACCGGCGCGCTGAAGCGCGGTGCTCACGGCCGTGCCACGGCCAAACGGCGCGACACCGATCCGCGCCTTGCGCTGCGCGGCGCTCGTTCTGGCGACGAGCTTCTCGGTGTGCGCCGCGGGGGCTCAGGAACGCGCGTCGTGCGATTCCCTTTGCGAGGCTGCGGAGGCCTTGATCGAGCGCTTCGAGCTGCGCCAGGCCGCGGAGCCCGTTCGTGCGCGCGCGGGATGGAGACCGCCGGCGAAGATCGTCGTGGCCGACACACTGCTCGCCGACACTCTGCGCGGCGTCCTGCCGGGCGTCGAGGTGGTCGGCGTGTCGGGCTTGCGTAACTTCGCCGGAATCTCCGCCGTCGTCGAAGGCGCCGACGTGCTGATCGGTCTTTGCACGCCGGAGATCGTCGCACGTGGAACGAGCCTGCGATGGATTCAGCTCCTGAACGCCGGCGCCGACAGCTGCGCGACGGTCCCGGCCGTCGCGGAGCGCAACATCCTCGTGACGAATCTGCAGCGCATCCAAGGTCCGCACATGGCCGAGCACGCGATCGCGCTGATCCTGTCGCTCGCGCGCTCGCTACACGTGTATGCCGCCGAGCAGCAGGCCGGCGCATTCACGCGCGGTTTTCGCGAGACGCGCGCGGAACGGCCGATCGAGATCGAGGGCAAGACACTGCTCGTCGTCGGCTTGGGAGGCATCGGCACGGAAGTCGCGAAGCGCGCCCACGCGCTCGGCATGCGCGTGATCGCCACACGGAACAGCCGCCGCGAAGGGCCCGACTACGTCGAGTACGTCGGCCTCGCCGACGAATACCGCTCGCTGGCGCCGCAAGCCGACGTCGTCGTGAACGCGACGCCGTTGACGCCGCAAACGCGCGGCATGTTCGACGCGGAATTCTTCGACGCGATGAAGGACACTTCGTACTTCATCAACATCGGCCGCGGCGAAAGCGTCGTGACGTCTGCGCTGGCCGCAGCGCTCGAAGCCGGCGAGCTCGGCGGCGCAGGCCTCGACGTGACCGATCCGGAGCCGTTGCCGCAGGGGCATCCGCTCTGGAGCATGCCGAACGTGATCATCACGCCGCATATTGCGACGAGCTCGGATTTCCGCAGCGACCGCACGGTGACGCTCGTCGTCGAGAACGTGCGCCGGTACGTGCGCGGCGAGCGAATGTTGGCGGTCGTCGACTTGGCCGCGGGTTATTGAATGTCTTTCGCGGGCGGGATCGAGCGGGCCGCAGGCTCCATCAGCGGGCAGCTCGATCACGAACCAGCTCCGTGGCCGGCGGAGCAGCGCGTCACGCCGGCGGTGCGACCCCGAAGCCCGGCTCGTCGCTCAGCAACAGCATCCCTTCCTCGATCCGCTCGCCCGTGCCGCGGCGCGTTTGCATTCGGTCGAACGAGTACTCGAGCGATCGCACGAGCTCGGGGAAGACGGCCGCGGCGTGCAGGCTCGCGGCGGTCGAGATCGGGCCCGAAGGGTTGTGCGGCGAGACCTCGATGCGGCCGGCGCCCATCTTCAGCACGTCGAGCAGCGGCCCGAAGCCGCCGACGTGCTTGACGTCCGGCATGATCACGTCGCACCAGCGCCGCTCCGCGAGCTCCGCGAAGCGCGCGCGCCCCCAAAAGAGCTCGCCGGCCGCGATCCGCAACCGTGTGCGATCGCGCAGCTCGCCGTACGCGGGGCCGACGGCGAACGGCTCCTCGATCCAGTCGAGCTGAAGGCGCTCGAGCTCGGGCACGATCGCGAAAAAATCCGGCGGCCGAAAGCGCTCGTGGAAGTCGACGCGCATCGCGAGGTCCGGAGACTGCTCGCGCAGCCGCGTGAGCATCGCGAGGCCCGCCGCGGCCTTCTCGACGGCCCGTTCCGGGCCGTCGACGGCTTCGAACGGCGCGCACTTGAACGTCTTGAAGCCCTGTGCGCGCACCTCGCGGAGGATCGTCGTGTAATCCTCGACCGTGCGCGCGCGCAGCGCCCGCTGAATCGTCGTGTAGAGCGGCAGCGCTTCGAACGGTGCAGCGCCGCTCCGGAAGAGCTGCCACGCGGGCACGCGCTCGCGCTTCGCGAGCAGATCGTAGAGCGCTTGGTTCAATCCGGAGAAAGCCGTCGCCGTCACGAAGTCCGGCGCAAGCGCCGCGATTTCTCGCTCTTTCCGCGCGAGGCTCTCGAGCGACAGCGCGAAGTCCGCGTAGTGTGTCGCGAATAGCTCGCGCGCGATTTCCTGGCAGCGCGCGTCGGCGTTGCTGTGCGACGCCTCGCCGAATCCGGAAAGCACGCCGTCGCCAACCTCGAATACGAGCCAGTCGCCTTTGAGGCGAAGATTCGGCGCCCAGCCGTCGGGATCGGGAATCGTTTTGAAGCGGAGCGTTAGCGGGCCTTGCGCGCGCGCGACGGCCGGCGGGCCGAGCACGGCCGCTGCGGCGCTCGCGCCGCGCAGCACGTCGCGCCGCGTGATCACGGCCGCACCCGCACGTACTTCTGCAGCCGCCGCGGCCGCGGCTCGCCGCCGTAGAGGTTGCCGTCGCGGTCGACGGCCGCGAACTCGGCGCCGTTGCCGGCGCGCACGCGCGGGTCGCCCCACGGATAGAGAATGAACTCGCGCACGGCGCCCGTCGCCGCGTCGCCGATGCGAATGCCCATGTCCCAACCGGGGTTCTCGACGTCGTCCGATTCCGAGTCCGCCACGATGATGCGGTCGAGATGATCGAAGAACACGCCGCTCGGCCGGCCGAACTGCGTCCAGCTCGCGAGGTGCGTGCCTTCCTGGTCGAAGAGCTGGATGCGGTTGTTCGCGCGGTCGCCGACGAACACGCGGCCGCGCGCGTCCATCGCGATCGCGTGCAGCGCGCGGAATTCGCCGGCCTCGGAGCCCGTGCGGCCCCACGCTTTCACGAACGTGCCGTCGGCGCGGAACTTCACGACGCGATTGTTTCCGCCGGGGTCGTGGCCGTCCGCGACGAACACGTCGCCGTTCGGCGCGACGACGACGTCGCTCGGCGCGTTGAAGTGCTCGTCGTCGTTGCCTGGCACGCCGGGCGTGCCGAGCGTGAGCAGCACCCGGCCCGAAGGGCTGAACTTGATCACCTGATGGCCGCGCCCGCGCGCGTTCGGCGCGCTCGTGCGCTGCGGGCTCGCCGCGTCCGTGACCCAGACGTTGCCCTCCGCGTCGACCTCGAGCCCGTGCGGCCAGATGAACAGGCCGCCGCCGAACGTCGCGACGGCGTTGCCGTCGGGCGCGAACTTCACGACGACGTCGAGATCGCTGTCGAGACACTCGTAGCCGAACTTGTCGCCGCCGGCATCGCAGCGCAGCACGGCCCATACGTGCCGGCCGTCGACGTCGACGTCGACGTCGCCGACGGCGCCGATCTCGCGGCCGCCGGGTAGCTTTGCCCAGCCGTCGACGAGGCGATACGGATTCGGCAGCGCTTGTCCGTGCACCTCGCTCGCGTGAAGTGTCGACAGCGCGAGCGCTGCCAGCAACATGGACGCCTGTTTCGTCATCGCGACGCTCCCCCCTTGCCGTTATCCACGCGGCGCACGCCAGCCGGCGCGGAGTGCTTCGGACTCCGTGCAGAACCACCGCTCGCCGCGGCTTTCGTCGATCTCGGTCGAGCGATACGAGCTCGAATCCGGCACGTGATAAATCCTCTCGCCGTCGCCGTTGATGTTGCCCTTGATGTAGCAACCGCCGCGCCGCGGCGTCGACGCCGATGGTGCCCGGCGATTCTGCGCGGCTCGTGGCTCGGCCTCGCGCGCGGCCGAGCGCTCGTCGCGCCGGTAGTCCTCCGGCCGCACGAACTCTCCGGCCCATAGGCCGCGCCTCGCGGCCCGGGCCTCGCGCTCCTCGGCGACGTAATCGGCGCTATAGCGCCGATACGCCACGGCCAAGCCCGCGCGCACCATGGCGGCACCGAGATCCAAGTTGCCGACTCGGCAGACGGCGACGATGCGGCCATAGTCGTCGCTGTCGCGGCGCTCGCAAGCCACTTCGCGCGAGCCCACGAGCCGGCGCAGCTCGTCGGCAGCGGCCTCGCCGCATTGCCACGACGACCCGTTCGAGCGCGTGCAGCGTTGGCGGCCCTCGGGCGCATCGACGCCGAACAAACGAACCCCGACCGAACCGACCTCGAACGAGTCGCCGTCGACGATCTGCGCGCGCCCCGCGATGCGTTCCTGCGGGAGGGCGGCGCTCGCCGCGCCGAGGGCGACGAGCAAGAAACAAAGGCTGGTCCGGCGGCTGTGCATCGTCGCGTCAAGATACGCTCACGCTCGTCGCCGCGGTATCCTCCGCACACCATCAAGAGGAGCGATCCGCACATGCGAAGGCACTTACCGCTCGTCGCGCTGGCCTTCGCCGTCGCCGCTTGCTCCGACGACGCGTCGTACGCGCAGCCTCCGTTCGTGACGACGCCGGTCGCCGAGTTCAACGAGCCGTGGGCGATGGCGTTCCTGCCGGACGGCCGCTTGCTCGTCACGGAGAAGCGCGGCGCGCTGAAGCTCTACTCGATCGAACGCGACGCCGCCGGCGACGTGACGGGCGTCCCCGAGGTCGTGTACGGCGGACAGGGTGGCTTCGGCGACGTCGCGCTGCATCCCGGCTTCGCAGCGAATGGGCTCGTCTATTTGAGCTATGCCGAGGCCGGCGAGCGCGGCACGGCGGGCGCAGCCGTCGCACGGGCGCGGCTCGTGCCGAACGACGCCGGCGGCGGCGCGCTCGAGAATCTCGAGGTCGTCTGGCGGCAAGAGCCGAAGGTCGACGGCCGCGGCCACTACGGGCACCGTATCGCTTTCGGGCCGGACGGATTTCTCTATATCAGCTCCGGCGAGCGGCAGAAGTTCACGCCGGCCCAGGACATGGCCGGCAATCTCGGCAAGATCGTCCGGCTCAACGACGACGGCAGCGTGCCGGCCGACAATCCGTTCGCCGAGCGCGGAGGTACGACGGCGCAAGTCTGGTCGCTAGGCCACCGCAATCCGCTCGGGCTCGCCTTCGACGCGCAAGGCCGGCTTTGGAACGTCGAGATGGGCCCGCAAGGCGGCGACGAGCTGAATCTCGTGCGCCGCGGCGCCAATTACGGCTACCCGCTCGTCAGCAACGGCAGCCACTACGGTGGGGGCGACATTCCGGACCACGACACGCGGCCCGATCTCGCCGCGCCCGCGGTTTACTGGAACCCCGTGATCTCGCCGTCGAGCCTTCTGTTCGTGGCGGGCGGCGATTTCCCCGACTGGCAGGGCGACGCCTTGATCGGCGGCCTGTCGTCGACCTCGATCGTGCGCATCGAATTCTCCGCCGACGGAAGCGCGCGCGAGGCCGCGCGCTACCGCATGCCGGCGCGCATCCGAGCGGTCGAGCAGGGGCCCGACGGCACCCTTTGGGCGCTCGAGGACGGCCGCCGCGGGCGATTGCTGAAGCTGACGCCGCAATAGGGCATCGCCGGCCGCCGCGGCGGCTAGCGCTTCGGTGACGTTGCCGGTTTAGAATCGGTGCATCGCGCGTGCGGCCCGCGGCGCCGCGCTCCGACACAAAAGAGGTGCTCTCGATGTCGCGTTCGATCCGTTTCGTCGGTCTGCTGGCGCTGGCGGGCGGCATGGGGCTCGCGGGTTTCGCTGCCGCGCATCACAGTCAGGCCGGAATTTTCGATTCGCGGCAAACGATCGAGGTCACCGGAGTCATCAAGTCGATCTCCTGGCGCAATCCGCACGGCCAGATATTGCTCGACGTCACGAACCCCGACGGCAGCCGCGCCGAGTGGGACGCCGAGACGGCGTCGATCGCCGTGCTGCGCAATCGCGGCTTCGAGCCGAGCGCCGTCGTCGTCGGCGACCGCGTCACGGTCGCAGGCGCGCCGAGCGTGCGCGGCAGAAACGAGATCCTCGCGCGCAGCATGTTGCTGTCGAGCGGCTACGAGTTCACGTTCGGCAGCGCGCAGGCCTACTTTCCCGAGGGCAAGGCCGGGCGCATCGTCGGCCGGGCAACGATCGAGGCCGACGTCGCAGCCGCAACCGCGAAAGCCGACGGCATCTTCCGCGTCTGGTCCACGAACATGGCGGACCCGGCCGCGTTCCCGATGTTCAAGGGCGGCTATCCGCTGACGGCCGCGGGCCGCGCGGGTCTCGCGCGGTGGAACCCGCGCGACAACTCGCTCTTGAAGTGCGGCACGAAAGGCACGCCGCTGATCATGATCTCGCCGCTGCCGATGGAGTTCGTTCGCGACGGCGACACGATCGTGCTCAAGCTCGAGGAATACGACACCGTCCGCACGATTCACATGAATCCGAACGCGGAGGCGCCGGCCGAGCACACGCTGCTCGGCTTCTCGCGTGGACGGTTCGAGGGCAATACGCTCGTCGTCGAGACCGACCACATCGCGGCCGGCTATTTCGATCACGAAGGAACGCCGATGAGCGACCAGATCGAGGTCGTCGAGCGTTTCACGCCGAACGCCGATTACACGCGGCTCGACTACACGTTGACGACCACGGACCCCGTGAACTTCGAGCGGCCGTTCGACCTCACGCGCTACTACGTCTGGAAGCCCGAGAACACGGTGCACCCGTACGAGTGCCTCGATCGGTTCTAACGAGCCGATGGCAACGTACCAAGCAGGTAGCGGCACTAAGTAGGCAGCGGCAGAACGATCAGCCAGCTCAGCGCGGCCATGATCGCGCCCATCAGCGTGGCGGCGGCGCCGACCGCAGCGCCCCAGCGCGCGAGCTCGGGCCGGTGCTCGAGGCAAAACATGAGCGGCAACCCGGGGATCGTGCCGAGGGTGATCGCCGACTGCAGGCAATGTGCGACGCGCGGCCAGCGCGTGCTGAACCGGAGAAGCTCGGGATGCGCCAAGACGGCTGCAGCGATCGCGCGGTCGTTCCCGAGCGCGGCGCGCGCCTCGCGCTGCGCCTCCGCGGCGCTGCGCCCGGCCGCGCGGGCCGCGGCCTGAAGATCCAAGTAATGCTCGCCGAGCTCGGCGATCGTTCGATCGACGTAGACGGGACTGACGCCGCTGCGGAGCAGCTCGAGCCGTAACGACTCGAACGGCTCGTCAGGCATGCTCGGGATTCCCGTACGCCCCGTTCAGGGCGGAGTTCACGCCGCTGCTGACACGCCTCCATTCGTCGCTCAAGTGCTCGAGCCTGCGCTTGCCCTTGTTCGTGACGGCGTAGTAGACGCGCTCACGGCCGTTGACGCTCTTGCGGCGCGCCTTCAAGGCGCCGCCCTCCTCGAGCGCGTGCAGCACGGGATAGATGACGCCTTCGCCGAACCCGATGGCCTCGCCGGTGACGAGACGCATGGCTTTGACGATCTCGTAGCCGTACATCTCGCGGGCGCTCAGCATTCGCAGCACGAGCAACTCGGGCACTCCGGTCAAGAAAGGAGGATTTGTCTGCGCCATGTACCGAAATGTAGACCGATCTTCGTGTACTCGCCAGTCCGATCTAGGCGTTTGATGGGTCTCGCTTTTCGGCGCCGCGAGCCGGCCGTTGACGACGCCCTGCGCATCACAGCGGGGTCGGGTCCAGGGCGCCGGGATCGATCGTCGGCGGCTCGATGACGGGCGGCTCGAGCGCCGGCTGGTCGACGGCCGGCGCCGGCGGCACGGGGCCGTCGGCGCGCGCTTCGGATTGCTGCAAGAGGCGGGCTTGTGCCGCCACGTAAGCGCGAATCGTTTCGGCTTCCTCGGGGCTCAATAATTGCGACCAGCCGATCATGCCGTTCGGCTCGAGCGCGCCGTCGATGACGATGTTCTTCCACAAGGCGGCGCTCGACAGGGCGGCCGAGCGGCGCAAATCCGGAATGATGTTCAAGGAATGCGTCTCGGCGCCGTGACAGCGCGAGCAGTACACGCGGTACGGCTCGGCGCCGGCCGCGACCATCGTTGGCGGAAAGATCTCGGCGGGCGGGTTCGCGGGCGGGGCGGGCCCCGGCCCCGGCGGCAACGTCGCCTTGCCGTCGAGCTTGAACGCGAAGATGCGGCCGGGGTTGCGTGCGCGCGCGAGCGAGTCGTCGCCGCCCGAGAACCCGCGCCCTCCCATCACCGCGACGTATTGCTCGCCGCCGACGGCATAGCTGATCGGGCCCGACGGCATCGAGTTCGGTGTCGCGTGCGACCAGAGCCGCTCGCCCGTCGTTGCGTCGAACGCGACGAGCTCTCCCGTGATGTTGCCGCGGCCCTGAAAGAGCAGATTCGCGGCCGTCGTCAGCACACCGCCACCGAAGCCGTCGATCTCGAATCTCGGCGCGCCGGCGATCGGGTCCCAGGCGATCAGCGACGAGCCCGAGAGCGGGGGATTCGCGGCGAGCAACGCGCGGTCCTCCTCGGTCGGCGGGCCGCGATAGATGCCGGTATTGCTCAGGCCTTCGCGGAACACGAACTCGGGATCGGTGCGATAGATCATCGAGGCGCGCGACGCGCGGAAGTAGACCAACCCCGTCAGCGGGCTGTACGACATCGGCGACCAGTTGTGCGCGCCCAATCCCGTCGGCGAGCCGATGAACGCGCCCGAGTCGTAGTAGGCATTCGGCACGATCGCCGGGCGGCCGGTTTCGAGATCGACGTGCGTGGCCCAGTAGGTGGGAACGAAATTGTTCGCCGACAGCACTTTGCCCGTGCGCCGGTCGAGCACGTAGAAGAAGCCGTTCTTCGGCGCGTGAAGAATCACTTTGCGCGGCTCGCCGCCGATCGTGAGGTCCGCGAGGATCATCGGTTGCGTCGAAGTGAAGTCCCACGACTCGCCGGGCGACTCCTGGTAGTGCCACAGGTACTCGCCGGTGTCGGGATCGAGCGCGAGCACGGTCGACAGAAACAAGTTGTCGCCGCGGCCGTCGGAGCGGATCTGCCGATTCCACGGGCTGCCGTTGCCGGTGCCGACGTAGAGCTGATCGAGCTCGGAGTCGTAGACGATCGCGTCCCACGGTGTGCCGCCGCCGCCCATCTCGTACCAGCGCCCGGACCAGGTTGGCGCCGCGATCTCCGCGAGCGCTTCGTCGGAGGCCGCGCCGTCGGCACCGGCCGCGGGATCGCCGGGCACGACGTAGAACCGCCACGCGAGCTCGCCCGTGTCGGCGTCGTAGGCGCTCACGTAGCCGCGAACGCCGAACTCGGCGCCCGCGTTGCCGATGACGACCTTGTCCTTGTAGACGCGCGGCGCGCCCGTCACCGTGTACATCTTCGTCTGATCGACGGTGACCGTGCTCCAGACCGGCGCGCCCGTCTCGCGATCGAGCGCGATGAGGCGCCCGTCGAGCGTCGCGATGATGAGCTTGTCCATGTACAGCGCGGGTCCGCGCGAGTTCACGTCGCAGCACGCCTTGGCGCCCGCGGCGCCCGGCACTTCGGGGTCGTAGCTCCAGAGCAGCTCGCCGGTCGCGGCGTTCAGCGCATAGGCCTTGCTCCACGCGGTCGTCGTGTAGAGCGCGCCGTCGACGACGAGCGGGGTGGCTTCCTGGCCGCGGTAGGTATCGAATTCGTAGTACCACGCCGGTGCGAGCCGCTCGATCGTGTCCTTGTTGATCGCCGTGAGCGGCGAATGGCGCTGCTCCGAGTACGTGCCGCCGTGCATGAGCCAGTTGTGCGGCTCGTTCGCGGCGTTCACGAGCCGCTCGGGCGTGATCGCGCGCGAGAAGTCCGGAGGCGGAGCGACGGTCGTCGACTCGTTGCCGCCGCACGCCACGAGGCACGCGCAGGCGAGGGGGAGGGCAGCTCGCTTCGATGTGTTCGTCATTGCGTCGCTCGCTCGAACGCGAATGGAACAACGATAACTGCAAGCCGTTCGGGATGGCAGAGTTGCTTTTCGTCGCTCCCTCGGCAGGCCGGCCCCGTGACCGTGCGCACGCAGACGTGCGCGATCGATTGTCCACGGGCAGGGAGTCGATTAGAGTCCGACCTGGTTTCGTTCCGATGGCTGCTCGGGCACTGACGTTCGATGGATATCACGGTCCTCGCGTATCACGAACCGGATGACGACTCGCCCGACGTCGTCGTCGGTCAGGTTGCCGCCGGGCTCGCCGAGAGCGGACACAAGACGTCCATCCTCACCATACGTCACGACGTGAACGAGCTCATCGACGGGCTCAAGGCGCGCAAGCCGCAGCTCGTCTTCAACTTGGTCGAATCGTTCGGCGACGACATTTTGGGCGGCGTCATCGGCGTCGCCGGCGTGCTCGATCTCTTGCAGATTCCGTACACCGGCGGCGGTCCCGGCGAGATCTTTCTGCAGGAGGACAAGGCGCTCACGAAGAAGCTGCTGGCATTCGAAGGCATCCGTTATCCGGACTTCGCCACTTTCCCCGTGGGCGCCGCATTCGAGACCGGCGGCAACTTGCGGATGCCGCTGTTCGTGAAGCCGCTGCGCATGGATGCGTCGATCGGCATCGACGAAAAATCGCTCGTGCGCAACACGCAGCAGCTCATGGAGCGCGTGCTCTACATCCAGCGCACGTTCGGCGACGCGGCGCTCGCCGAGGAGTTCATCGAGGGCCGGGAGTTTTACGTCGGCGTCATGGGCAACGAAGAGCTCGTCGCGTTCCCACCGGTGGAAATGGACTTCTCGGGCCTCAAGGAAGGAAGCCTCAAGGTCATGGATAGCCGCGCGAAGTTCGACGAGAACAGCGACCGGTTCCACGGAACGAAGGCGGTCATCGCCAATCTCGAGCCCGAGCTCAAGGCCAAGCTGCAGCGGGCGTCGATCGACGCCTACCGAGCGCTGCGAGTCTGCGACTACGGCCGCGTCGATTTGCGGCTCACGGAAGCCGGCGAGGTTTACGTGATCGAGGTCAATGCGAGCTGCTACCTCGAGCAGGACAGCGAGTTCGCGACCGCCGCCGAAGCGCACGGCATTCCGTATCCGAAGCTCGTCAACCGCATCGCGGAGCTCGCGGTCGAGCGCTGGAAGCATCGAAGGCGCGCCCAGAAGCGGCGCAAGAAGTTCCGCACGGCCGCCGCCGCTACCGGCTAGCGCGCCGCAAATCCTGCGCGGGAAGCGCCTCGTCGATCGACGGCTCGTCGGGCGGCGTTGCCTGCGCCGGTTCGAGCTGTGCCTTGGCCGGCGGCGGCAACTGCGTCGGCGCCTTCTCGGCCGCCGACTCGTCGTCCGTCGTTTTATCGACCGCGCTCGGGTGCGGCTCGCTCGCGTCGGCCGGCTGCGGCGGCGGCGCTTCGGCGGGCTGCGGCGGCGGCGCCTCGGCGGGCTGCGGCGGCGGCGCCTCGGGGAAGTACGCGCCGCGATGCACGAAGTTCATCGCGAGCGAGGTCACGAGCGTGGTGACGGCCACGACGGCCTCGTCCTCGGCCTCGCGCGGGTAGACCTGCTTCAACGCGTCGGCGCGCTTCGCGAGATGGCGCACCAGGCTTCGCGTCTTTTCGGGGAAGTGGCCCGTCCAGCGGAACACGGCGGCCATGAGGTGGCGCTCGTGGCGTCGAATGAGCTCGGCCGCGGGGCGCGTTTCGTGCGCCGTGCCGTCTTCGGTCTCCTGCAGGTCGTCGAAGATGGCGCGCAAGTCGCCGTCGAGGCCCGCGGCGCCGGCCTCCGAGTCGGCGGCGTAGCTCTGGTAGTACTGCTCGAGCGAGTAGTGGATGCCGCTCACGTCTTCGTCGAGCTCGGTGGCCGTCACGATCGGCTCGCCGAGCTCGACCATCGTGCGCTCGCAGTACTCGAGCTTCGCGAGCGCCGTCGGCAGCTGCGCGTAGTCGGCGCGCCAATCGCGCCCCGGCGTCATCCACACGGCGAACGTCTCGGACCAATCCTCGTCCGGGTGCTTTTGCGCGTACCAGCCCGGCAGATGCCGCACGAACCGGCGGCTGAACGGTTGCGGCCGATAGTCTTCGCGATAAGGCTGCGTGATCGAGCCGAACAGCTTGACCCAGTCCTCGCGGTCGTAGAGCCGGTAGGCGTAGTTCATGACGTGGCCCATCTCGTGGCGCAGATAGCGAAGGATGTCGGCGCGGTTGAAGCCTTCGATGTGCCCGACTTGCTCGCCGTGCAACGCCGTGAGGTCGGGATGCGCCAGATAGAACGGGATGCCGATGACGACGGTGCCGAACGGCACGCCCCACTCCGTCGAGAGGTGAAAGCGCGGCACGACCCGGATGCCTTTCTGCGCGAGCTCGGCCCGGAACTCGTCGATCACGGGCTCCAACCGCGTGCCGGCGATCTTGAGGCCGAGATCGCGAATCGGCGCGCCGAATAGGTTGGACTCACGAAAGACCTGCGACGAGGACATGGCTTCGGGTGGCTCGAGGAGGCAAGACCTGGCCCATCCATTCTGACATCCGCGGGCCGCAGCGCCATGGACGGAAATCGCACCCAAGCGCGGCGCGACTTTCAGGGGGGAGGGTTGACGTCGACCGGGCGCTTGTCATAGTGTCTTACTCAGCTAGGACACTATGTCACAGGTCACGATGGTCACGATCGACGGTCTTTCGTTCGGCTACAACCGCAAGGCTCTCTTCAATGAGCTCGAGCTCGGCCTCGAGCCCGGCAACATTTACGGGTTGCTCGGCGTGAACGGCGCCGGCAAGTCGACATTGCTGAAGCTGATCAGCGGCCTTGTGTTCGCGAGTCACGGCACCGTGCGCACGCTCGGCCAGGATCCCGCGGCGCGCCGGCCGAGCTTGCTCGCCGACGTGTTCGTGCTGCCCGAGGACGCGCAAGCGCCGGCCATGTCGGGCCGCGAGTACGTGCGCTCGCGGGCGCCGTTTTACCCGCGGTTCGACCGCGCGCTCTTCGAACGGCATCTGCGCGAGCTCGAGCTGCCCGCGGACGCCCGAAGCCTGGCCGCGCTCTCGTACGGCCAGCAAAAGAAGTACCTGCTCGCGTTCGGCTTGGCGACTCGGGCGCGGCTCGTGCTGCTCGACGAGCCGACGAACGGGCTCGACATCCCCGCCAAGAGCGCTTTGCGGCGCGTCATCGCCGAGGCGGTCGGCGACGAGCGGTTGTTCGTGATCTCGACGCATCAGGTGCGCGATCTGGGCTCGTTGATGGACCCCATCGTGATCCTTCACGAGGGGCGGGTGCTGTTGAACACGACGCTAGCCGAGATCGGTACGCGCGTGCGCATGACGCAACAGGCGACGCCGCCCGCGCCCGGCACGCCCGATCTGTTGTTCAGCGAGCCCGCCGTCGGCGGCTTCTGGGCCCTCTGGCGCGGCGGAGGCGAAGGACCGCTCGATCTCGAGGTGCTGTTCAACGCCGTCGTCGCGAACCCCGAGCTCGCACGCTCGGCGCTCGCGGGAGGTGCGGCGTGAACGAGCAACTTTCCTGGCAGCGACTCGCGGCGCTCCTTCGTAACGACCTCGCCCGCACCGCGCGCTCGGCGCTCTTGGTCACGGGGACGGCCGCGCTCGTCGCGCTCGTCGTCTCCCTGAGCGGCGCCTACGACGGCGACGTCGGGCAGACCGCGCTCTTCTATCGAGCGTTCTTCATCGCCGCGCTGTTCGCGTGGGGCACGATCGCGACGAGCGTGTGCTTCGCCGACATGCACGGCCGCTCGACGAACACGGCGTTCCTGATGCTGCCGGCTTCGGCACTCGAGAAGACGCTTTCGCGCCTCTTGCTCCACACCGTCGGGCTCGTCGCGTACCTGCTCGTTTTCACGATGGTGCTGTCGTGGGTGCTCGAGAGCGTCAACGTGCTCTGGATCGGGGAGAGACGCGCGTTCTTCTCGCCGCTCGACGAGCTCGCCTGGACGCTCGTGCCGCACTTCATCGTGGCGCAGGGGTTGTTCTTTTTGGGGGCCGCGTGGTTCCGCAAGGTGCACTTCGTCAAGACGGTCGGGGCCGTCGTCGCCATCGTGGCCGGACTGGTTGCATTCGCAGTGCTCGTGGCCTGGCTACTCGGGCCGCGCGGAACGGGAGGGTTCTTCATCGACGATCCGGTCGACTGGATCGTCGAGGTCGCACCGTGGACGTATTACGCGGCACTGCCGCTCGTCTGCTGGTTCGTAGCATGGCTGCGCGTCACCGAGACACAGGTGAGCCATGGAGTTTAGCCAACCGAAGGGGATCTACCAGCAGATCGCGGACCAAATGCGCGATCGCATCCTGGCCGGCGAGTGGGAGGAAGGGGAGCGCATCCCGTCGGTGCGCGAGCTCGCAGCAGGAGTCGGAGTGAATCCCAACACCGTGACGAAGAGCTATCAGGCGCTGCTCGATCGCGACATCATCGAGAACCAACGCGGCCTCGGCTATTTCGTGGCCGCCGACGCGAAGAAGCGGATCGTCGAGCAGATGCGCGAGGAGTTCGTCCGCGACGAATTGCCGCGCATCTTTCGCACGATGCGCTTGCTCGGCATGCAGCCGAAGGATCTCGAGCCGTACTTCGCGCAGCCGAACGGAGGACAAAGGCCATGAGGAACAGTCAGCGCGTCGTAGCCGGCGTGATCGGAGGCGTCGCACTCTTGATAGTGGCGATGGGGGTTTGGGTGAGGCTTTCTGCGTCGCAGGTGCCGCCGCTTTCCGGTGAGCGGGCCACGAGAACCTACGACTTCGCCAATTTTCGGGGCGTCGACATCAGCGGTCAGTGGCGGGTCACCGTCGAACGCGGCGACGCCTGGCGCGTCGCCGTCGAAGCGCCCGCGGAGCTCATCGACCGTTTGCGTGTAGGAGTCGAGGGCGATGCGCTCGAGCTCGGCTACGAGGGCCGGGGCTGGTTCGGTGACTTCGACGGCGACAACGGCCTCGGGGCGACGGTCACGATGCCGGCGCTCGAGTCGCTCGAGATCTCGGGCACGTCGCTCGTCCGGTTTTCCGGCTTCGAGGGCAGCCGCCTGTCGCTCGACGTGTCGGGAGCGGGCGAGATTCGCGGCGCGTCGAGCCGGTTCGACGCGCTCACGCTCGATGCCAGCGGAACCGTCAACGTCGAGCTCGGCGACGTGCCGGTCACGGACGCCCGCGTCGACTTGAGCGGCGCCGGCAACGTCACCTTGCGCATGTCCGGCGGGCGGTTGACGGGCGACTTGTCGGGCGCTGCCAATCTCGAGTACTACGGCACGGTCAGCGAGGAAAGCGTCGACCGGTCGGGCTTCGTCAACGTCCGGCGGCGCAACTAGGGCACAGTCATGCCTTCCAACGATTCGCGTTGGGATGCTCATCCGGGATTGACTTCGGCCGCGCCGTGCGCCGCCGGCTGGCGCTCGAGCAGCGCTTTCAGGAGGCGCGCACCGGTCGACGCGTCGTCGACGGTGACGTAGAGCCGCTGCCCGCGCGTTAGGTCGAGCTCGAGAGTGGGGCCCGCGCGCACGACGATCGAGGCCTTGCCGAACAAGAGCAAACTGCCGCGGTAGCCCCAGCCGCCGTGCGCCAGCGGGTCGACGTCGACGGCTTGCACGGCGACGATGCGTGCGAGTGGTATACGCTTCGTCCAGAGTCCCAGGTGGCCGTAACGGATTTGCACGCCTCGGTGGTCGATCGTGACGCGAATGCGCGAGAAGAGCTCGAGCGCGATGGCCGCGAAGACCAGCGTAGGTAGGAGCACGGGCAGCAGGCGCAGCTGCGGCAGGGCCGCCTGCAGCACCGCGGCCTGTGCGAGCAGCACTCCGGCGAGCGCGAGGAGCCAGCCGTTCGAGGCCCTTCCCGTCCAATACGCGCGCGCGCCGGCCGCGAGCGGCCATGGCGGCGCACTCGCGGGTGCGGGCTGCCGCACGGCGCGCCATACGCGCAACGCGACGAGGCCGGCCGCGGCCGCAAGAACGAGCGGCAGGGCGATTAGCAGCACCAGCACGTCGGGTGTCAGCGATCCGGCTTCGGTCCAGACGTGTCTGCCGACATTGCGCAACACGATCGTCGTGCTCACCGTTGCGGCGAGCGCGCTCACGAAGGTGACGAGCCCGACGCGCGCCGCGCGCCCGGCAACGTAGGCGCGCGCGCTCCCGAGCAGCGCCACGAGCAGGATGCCGCCGATCAGCGCCGCGGGCGGAAAGAGCGCCGCTCGTTTGGGCAGGCTGCCATCGGGCCGGAAATCGATTCCCCAATGCACGGCGATCGGGTCCGGGAGCTCCGGCCAATAGAGCAGTAACGGGGCCGCGGCTGTCGCGAGCCCGACGATCGCCGGCGCCACGAGCGCCCATCGCCACGCTGCCGTCATGACACCTCTCCGAGCAGCTTCCGCAGGTCCTTGAGCGCAAGACCCTGACGCGTCCCTTCCTCGACGAGCGTCCGCGCGAGGTCTACGAGCCGCGCGCGATCGCCGGCCGTGCCGACGACGACGACCCCGCGGCCGCGGCGCACGTCGAGCACGCCCTCGGAGCGCAGCTCGTCGTAGGCGCGCAGCACGGTGTGCAGATTCACGGCCAGCGACTCCGCGAGCTCGCGCGCCGCCGGCAGCCGTTCGCCGGCGCGAACCTTGCCTTCGGCAATCGCACGGCGCAGCTGGCTCGCGATCTGCGCGTAGAGCGGCGTCGGGCCGTTGGCGTCGATCACTATCAGCATTGTTATAGAATAACTATAACAATAGCGGCGGTCGAGCGGGGCGGCGCCGTGCGCGCGCGCCGGCGCGGGTTTCCCTCTCGGCGCGTTTCCGCGTATTTTGAAGGTGACGACGATTCTCGGGGCTCGGCTTTGCTCTATTCGTGCCTGACACGAGCCGCTGCGCTGTTGCTGCTCGGGGTGGCAGCGTCGCTCTGCGCCGCGCCGGCCGCCGCAGCGGAGCTCACGCCGGTGAGGATCGGCGTGCTGCGCATCGCTTCCCAGGCGCCGTTCTTCATGGGCGTCGAAAAAGGCTACTTCGCCGAGGCCGGCATCGACGCCGAGCTCGTGTTCTTCGACGCCGCCGTGCCCTCGACGCTCGCGATCGCCTCGCGCGACGTCGATCTCTCCGTCATCGGCTTCACGCCGGCATTCTTCAACTTGGCGTACTTCGGCGGCATGGTCGTCATCTCGGGACACAGCCGCGAGCTGCCGGGATTCCCGAACACGGGCGTATTCGCGTCGAACAAAGCTTGGGATGCGGGCGTGCGCACGATGGCCGACATGCGCGGCCGAGTCATCGGGCTCACGACGATCGGCTCGACGAACCACTACGCCGTCGCACGCATCGCCGAGAAGTACGGCTTCGACATCAACGACAACCACCTCGTGCCGGCGCAAGGTCTCGGTAACCTGGCCGCGATGCTGATGGGCAACCAAGTCGACGTCGCTTCGGGCGCCGGCACGGCGTTCATGGGGCTCATCAACCAGGGCAAGGCGCACGTGATCGGCTGGGCCGGCGACGAGATCTCGTGGCAATCGACGGGCCTCGCGTCGCACCCCGAGGTCATCGCCGAGAAGCGCGCGGCGCTGCAAGCCGTGATCGACACTTACGAGCGCGGCGCCGCAGAATACTCGGCCGTGCTGCTCGACAAGAACGGCGACGGCACCTACAAAGACCCGGCGAAGGCCGAGGAGCTGCTCGAGTTGATCTCGCGTTGGACCTCGGTGCCTCCTGCCGCGCTCGCGCAATCGCTCGCCTACATCGACAGCCGGCTCGACGTCGGCAGCATCTACGAGATGGTCGGCTGGTATCGCGATCAACGCATGATCGAGAAGGGCACCGATCCCGCGAAGTTCATCGATTTGAGCTTCGTCGAAGGCCACCAGAACGTCCCCGCGGCGATGAGGGCTGGGCGTTAGCGCGATGGAGATTGCGCTCTCGAACATCACCCACCGGTTCGGCGATCTCACGGCCCTCGAGGACGTGTCGCTGCACGCGCACGAGGGCGAAATCGTCGCGATCATCGGGCCGTCGGGGTGCGGCAAGTCCACGCTGCTCGGCATCGCAGGCGGCATCTTGCGGCCGACGGCCGGCGAGGTCGTGCTGCGCGGCGCGCCGCATGCGGACACGCTGAACGAGATCACGTTCATCTTCCAGGATTTTTCGCTGCTGCCGTGGCGCAGCGTGCGCGACAACGTCGCGTTCGTGCTGCAGCACCACAAGCTCGGCGCGGCCGAGATGGAGCGGCGCATCGCGAACGCGCTCGAGCGCACGGGCTTGAGCGATTTCGCCGGCGCGTTGCCGAAGCAGCTCTCGGGCGGAATGCGGCAGCGGGTCGGCATCGCGCGCGCTCTCGCCGTTCGCCCGTCGATCTTCCTGATGGACGAGCCGCTGTCGGCGCTCGACGCACAGACGCGCGAGCTCTTGCTCGACGACATCCTCGCGCTCTGGGAGCGCGATCACCCGACGATTCTCTACGTCACGCACAACTTCCAGGAGGCCATTCGGATCGCCGATCGCGTCTGCGTGCTGTCGCGGCGGCCGGGGCGCGTGCGCGAGATAATCGACATTCCGATCCCGCGCGCGGAGCGCGGCAAGCTCGATCGCCAAGCGGAGGTCGCGACGCTCGGTGATCGTCTTTGGTCGCTGATCAAAGACGAGGCGATCGTGGCCGATCGCGAGCTCGTGGCCCATGTCTAGCTCCACGATGACGACGAACAACGAACGCAAGCTCACGTTCCGCGGCGGCGGATTCGTGGTCGAGCAGCGAACGTGGATCAGCGTGCTCGCGTTCGTGGCTCTGATCGCGCTCTGGCAGCTCGTGACGGCCACCGGCGTCGTGAGCCCGATCTTCCTGCCGTCGCCGATGCGCGTGCTGCGTGCGCTCTGGGATCTCGCCGTGAGCGGCGATCTGTGGCGCCACGTGTCGGCGTCGCTGATCCGCATCGGCTACGGGTGGTTCTTCGGCACGCTGTTCGGCGTGGCCTTTGGCCTCGTGATCGGTCTGTTCACGGTGTCGCGGGCCGTCGGCTTGCCGCTCGTTGCGGCGTTGTTCCCGATCCCGAAGATCGCGCTGCTGCCGCTGCTCATTCTCTGGCTCGGCATCGGCGAGCCGTCGAAGGTGGCGACGATCGCGCTCAGCGTGTTCTTCCCCACCGTCATCGCCACGTTCAGCGGCGTCGACTCGGTGCCGCGCAATTTGATTCGCATGGCGCAGAGCTTCAACGTGCCGCTCTGGCGCATCGTGTCGCAGGTGCTGATTCCCGGCGCGCTGCCGGGAATGCTGGCCGGCTTTCGGATCTCGATCGCGGCCGCGCTGCTCGTGCTCGTGGCGGCCGAGATGATCGGCGCCCAATACGGTATCGGCGCGTTCCTGATCCTGACGGGCAACATGATGCAGACGGACCGGCTCATGGCCGGCGTGGTCGTCGTCTCGGTGCTCGGCCTCGCGATGAGCACGATCGTGTCGTTCGTCGAGCGCCGGCTGCTGCGCTGGCGGTAGCGGCGCCTCGGTCGCGATGAAGAAGCTGCTCGCCGAGCTCCGCCAGCGCAATGTGTTCCGCGTGGGGGGCGTCTACGCGATCGCGGCTTGGTTCATCATGCAGCTCGTCGACGTGCTGATGTCGGCGCTCGAGCTACCGGGCTGGGTCGACGGCTTCGTGCTGCTCCTGCTCATCGCCGGCTTCCTGATCGCGCTCGTGTTCGCGTGGCTGTTCGAGCTCGGTCCCGGCGGTATCGTGCGCAGCGACCGAGCCGACATGGCCGCGGGAGAGGGCCCGGGCCGCACGGACTACGCGATCATCGCGGCACTCGTCGCGGTCTTCGGCATTTCGATCTTTCAGGTGATGCGCGGCACGGAGCCCGGCAACGGCGTTTCGGCAGCCGGCACGATACCCGCCGCCGGCGCCGAGCTGACGGCGCCCGCGCAGGCGGCCGCTGCCTCGATCGCCGTGCTGCCGTTCACGAACCTGTCCTCCGACGCGGACCAGGAGTACTTTTCGGACGGGCTTGCCGAGGAGCTGATGATGAAGCTGGCGCGCGTCAGAGGCCTGCAAGTGGCCGCCCGCACGTCGAGCTTCGCGTTCAAGGGCCGCAACGTCGACTCGCGCGAGATCGGCCGGCAGCTCGGCGTGGCGCATTTGCTCGAGGGGAGCGTGCGCAAGTCGGGCAACGAGCTGCGCATCAGCGCGCAGCTCGTCAATGCGCAAACCGGCTATCAGCTATGGGCGGGACGCTTCGACCGAGAGCTCGTCGGCGTGTTTGCGATCCAGGACGAGATCGCGACGGCCGTCGCCGAGGCGCTCAGCGTCGCGCTGCGCGTCGGCGAGATCACGCGGATTCCGGGCGGCACGACGAACGTCGACGCCTACGATCGCTACTTGCGCGGGCTCGCGCTGTTGAATCGCGGTATTTCGCCCGACGATCTGCTCGCTGCCCGCGAGCTGCTCCGCGAAGCCCTCGAGATCGACCCCGACTTCTCGATCGCGCGAGCGAATTACGCCCTGACGCTCGCTCGGATGCTGATCTTCGTGCCCGAGCAGAACGCAGCGACGCGCGCGGAGCTCGAGAGCGTCGTAGCCGCGGCGCTCGCGCGCGCGCCCGAGCAGTGGGCCGGCCACGTCGCGCATCTGCTCGTCGCGAGCGGCAACCGCGATTGGATGGCCGTCGACGCGGCCTACCGGCGATTCGCGGCGCTCGAGGCGCCGCCCGGCTGGAGCGGGGCGAGCTCGCTGGCCGTGATCCTCGCGTCGATGGGCCGCCACGACGAAGCGATCCGCGGCTTGCTGGCGGCGCGCCGCGCAGACCCGCTGTCGCTCGACGTGGCGGGCATGCTGCAGCAGAACCTGTTCGTTGCCGGCCGCGTCGCCGAGGCGACCGCGGACTACGAGCGCACGCTCGACTTCCCGGGTCAGCGCGACTCGGTCGAGCACGTGGCGCTGATGATGATCTGGGATTCCGGGGACACTGCACGCATCGAAGCGCAGTACCGGCGGTTCCTCGAGTACCAGACGCTTCCGATGCCCGTGCTCGAGGAGGTCGTCGGCGTCCTCGACGATCCCGCCGCGGCGCGCGCGCTGCTCAAGCGCGCGTTCGAGGATCGCGCTTACCAGGACCCGAGCCGGCTGATGATCCTCGCCTGGCACGCCGCGCACTTCGGCGACGACGCGCTGGCGGGCGCGGCGTTGCGGCGCGCGCTCGTCGACCTGAAAGGCTCGTTCGTGCCGGCGATTTGGTTTCCGCAGCTAGCGCGCTATCGCAAGACGGCCGAGTTCAAGGCACTCGTTCGCGACTTGAAGCTCGTCGAGTACTGGCGCGAAAGCGGCAATTGGGGCGACCACTGCCGCCCGCTCGGTGCCGACGATTTCGAGTGCAGCTGACAGCGGCCCCGCGCCCACGCCGCCTTGCCGAGCCTCTACTTCACGGTCCTACTCGAGGTCGTTTCCCGACGGCCGCCCGCTCGAGCAGCTGCCGTGTCTGCTCCGTCGCGCGCGCGAGCAGCGAAGCGGCGTCGATCGTCGTGAGCTCGCGATTCTCGAGCAGAATCCGGCCCTTCACGAGCACCATGCAAACGTCGGCCGCCTGCGCCGAGTAAACGAGCAGCGCCACCGGATCGTGCCTCGGAGCGAGGTGCGGCTGCGCGGCGTCGACGAGGACGACGTCGGCCTGCTTGCCGACCTCGAGCGAGCCCAACTCCGCTTCCATGCCGAGCGCCTTCGCGCCGTCGATCGTCGCCATGCGCAGCACTTGCCGCGCGGGCAAGGCCTCCGGGTCGCGCCGCAGCCATTTCTGCAGGAGCGCCGCGAGGTGCATCTCCTCGAACAGGTTCAGGTTGTTGTTGCTCGCGGCCCCGTCCGTGCCGAGGCTAACGTTGACGCCGTCCTCGAGCAGCTCTTGCACGGGCGCGATGCCGTTCGCGAGCTTCAGGTTGCTGCCCGGGTTGTGCGCGACGCTGACTTTGCCTTCGCGCAGCAGCCGGCGGTCGGCGGCGTCGACGTAGATGCCGTGCGCCGCGACGGTCGGCACGCGGAAACAGCCGAGCTCGGCCAAATGCTGCACCGGCGACAAGCCGTGACGCTCGCGGCTTTCGGCCACCTCGCGATCCGTCTCGGCCACGTGGATGTGCAGGCCGCACTCGAGTCGCTCGGCTTCGCCGAGGATTTCGCGCAGATACCCGGGGCTGCAGAGATACGGCGAATGGGGGCCAAGCCCAACCGTCACTCGGCCCTCGGCTTTGCCGTGCCAGCGGTCGTGCAGGCCGACGGCCGCCTCGAGCAGCGCTTCTCCTTGCCCCGAGTTGTCGAACAGCGCGCCGCAGAGCCGCGCGCGCACGCCGGCTTCGGCGACCTCGTCCGCGACCTCGTCCAGCAGGAAATACATGTCGTGGAAGCACGTCGTGCCGCCGCGGATCATCTCGGCCAGCCCGAGCCGCGCGCCGATGCGCACGTCCTCGGGATAGAGGTGGTCCTCGAGCGGCTTCACACGCTCGAGCAGCCACGGCCAGAACCCAAGATCGTCGGCGTAATTGCGCATCAACGTCATCGAGAGGTGCGTGTGCGTATTGATGAGACCCGGCAGCACGATGCGCTCGCGGCCGTCGATGACGCGATCGGGCACGAAGCCGTCGGGTGCAAAGCCGACGCCGGCGATCGAGTCGCCGTCGATCGCGAGATCGGCGGCGTGCAGCACGTCGTCGCCGGCGTTGACGGTGACGAGCGTCGTATCGCGAATCAACAGCTTCATCGTCAGACGCGCCAGCGCGCGAGATAATCTTCCTGTTCGCTCGTCAGCGCGTCGATCGTGACGCCGGCGGCCGCGAGCTTGAGCCGAGCGACTTGCTCGTCGATCGCGGCCGGAACCGGGTGACAGTCCGGCGCGAGGGCACCGGCACGCTCGACCACGTACCGCGCCGCGAGCGCCTGGAGCGCGAAGCTCATGTCCATGATCTCGGCGGGATGGCCGTCCGCGCACGAGATGTTCACGATGTTGCCGCCGCCCAGAAGGTTCACCCAGCGGCCGTCCGCGAGCCTGAAGCCCTCGACGTTCGCGCGGAGCTCCTTGCGCTCGACGGCGAGCTTCGCGAGCGAGTCGACGTCGATCTCTTCCCAGAAGTGCCCCGCGTTCGCGAGCAGCGCGTTGTTCTTGAGGAGCGCGAAATGGTCGGCGCGCAGCGTGTGGCGCACACCCGTAACGGTCAGCACGACGTCGGCGATGCGGCACGCCTCCGCGAGCGGCAGCACGCGGCAGCCGTGCATCATCGCGTCGGCGGCCTTGATCGGGTCGACCTCGCAGACGACGACGTGCGCGCCGAGCCCTTGAGCGCGCAGCGCGCAGCCCTTGCCGCACCAGCCGTAGCCGACGATGACGACGGTCTTGCCGGCCAGCACGAGGTTCGTCGCGCGCATGACGCCTTCCCAGGCCGACTGGCCCGTGCCGTGCACGTTGTCGAAAAGGTGCTTGCAGCGCGCGTCGTTGACGAGCACGACCGGGAAACGAAGCTGCCCGGCCCTTGCGCGGGCACGTGCTCGCAGCACGCCCGAGGTCGTCTCCTCGCAAGCGCCGAGCATCTCGTTGCCGCAGCCGCGATGCGACTCGTGCAGCAGCTCGACGAGATCGCCGCCGTCGTCGATGACGACGTGCGGGGCCAGCTCGAGCGCGAACCCCATGTACCGGCGCATCTCGTCCGGCGCCGCGCCGTGGCGCGCGTAAACGGAGAGCCCCTCGGCCGCGAGCGCAGCGACGACGTCGTCCTTCGTCGACTCGGGGTTGCTGCCGGCGACGGCGACCGCGGCGCCGCCGGCGCGCAGCACGAGCGCGAGATAAGCCGTCTTCGCTTCGAGGTGAATGCACACCGTGACACGCTTGCCGGCGAGCGGCCGCCCGGCGGCGAATTGCGCTTCGAGCTGGCGTAGGATCGGCATGTTGCGCCGCACCCATTCGATCTTGCGCTGCCCCTCGGCGGCGAGGCCGGGGTGGGCGACGATGTTCTCTCGCATGACGGGTTCCGAGTAGAGTTCGCGTGCGTGATGGTCACATAGGACGCCGCCGATGCGTAGACCGACTGCTCCGATCGCCGGTACTGCGGTTGCGCTGCTCACTTCGACGCTGGGCTTCGCGCAGGTGGCGCCGGGCCCCGGCGTGAATCCCCGCGCCGTGTGGTCGACCCCGCCCGAGACGTTCGCGCTGCGCGTCGTCGCGACGGGCCTCGCAGACCCCGCGGAAGTGACCTGGGGACCGGACGGTCATCTGTGGATCACGGAGCGCACGGGCAAGCGCGTGGTTCGGATCGACCCGGCCGACGGCGGGCGCAAGGTCGCCGTCACGATCGACGAGGTGCTGCAGACGTTGGCGCAGGACGGGCTGCAAGGGCTCGCTTTGCACCCGAGTCTGCTGCGCGGCGAGCCGTACGCGTACGTGATGTACACCTACGACGCGGATCCGGGCGGCGCCGTCGAGCGGCGCGCGAAGATCCGCCGCTATACGTACGACGTCGCAACGGAGCGGCTCGCCGATCCCGTCGACCTTCTGACCGGCATCCCGCACGGTCCCGACCACGGCGCGAGCCGCCTCGTGTTCGGGCCCGACGGCAAGCTGTACGCGAGCACGGGCGATCAAGGCGCGAACTTCCTCGCGTACTACTGCCAGCCGATCCGCGCGCAAGCGCTGCCGGCCGCTGCCGACGTCCGGGCGCGAAACTGGCGCGGTTACGAAGGGAAGATCCTGCGGCTCGATCCGGACGGCGCGATCCCCGTCGACAATCCCGTGCTGAGCGGCGTGCGGAGTCACGTCTTCACCTACGGGCACCGCAACCCGCAAGGCATGGCGTTCGGTCCGGATGGACGGCTCTACGCCTCCGAGCACGGCCAGGATACGGACGACGAGGTGAACCTCATCGAAGCGGGCCGCAACTATGGCTGGCCGCTGATCGCCGGTTTCAAGGACGATCGGTACTACACGTACTCGAATTGGTCGGCCTCGGCGCCTACGCCGTGCGCCGAGCTCGAGTACGGCCGCGCCGTCCCGAGCACGGTGCCGAGGACGAAGGAATCGGAGGTCGAGCTGCGCGATTTCGCGCCGCCGCTCAAGACGTTCTTCACCGTGCCGAGCACGTACGATCCTCGGGCGCTCGGCAACGCGACGGCCGCGCTCGCCGGCCTCGACGTGTACGCCTCGAGCGCGATCCCGGGGTGGAGCCCGTCGATTCTCGTCGCCGGCATGATGAGCGGCACAATCTTCCGCATTCCGCTCGCGGCGACCGCGGACCCGCCGCTCACGTATTTCAAGGCCCAAGACCGCTACCGCGATCTCGCGATCGCGCCGGACGGCCGGCGCATCTACGTCGTCACGGATGCCGGGCGGCGCACGATCACGGCGGCCGGGGAGCCGACGGCCGAGCTCGCGCATCCCGGCGCGCTGCTGGAATTCACGTACACGGGGTCCGGCGCGCATTGAGCCGTGCCATGCGCTCGACGGGAGTGCGGGAGCCGGGTCAGCCGCGCATTCACGAACAACGAGCTCGCCTAGCGGCGCTTGAGCACGGCGCCCTCGTGCACGGGCGCGACGGTGCTTTGATAGACGCCGAGCCAGCCGCGCTGATCCTGCGCGCCGAAGACGCGCACCGCCTTGCGCCGCTCGGCGAGCACGTTCTCGGGCACCTCGAGATCGACGGTCCTACGTCGCACGTCGATCGAGATCGCGTCGCCGTTCTCGACGAGCCCGAGCGGCCCGCCGGCTGCCGCCTCGGGCGACGCCTCGCCGACGACGAGGCCGTTGTTGACGAGGCCCGAGAGCTGGCCTTCCGTGATCGCCGCGACTCGGTCGAGCAGGCCGGCGCCGTCGAGCGCGAAGATGACGGCCGAGGTCATCGCCATGCCGGGGCCGCCGATCACGCCCAAGCCGCGCAGCACGACGACGTCGCCGGGTTTCACGTGCCCGGCTTTGATGCCCGCCAGCGCTTCGTCGCGCGAATGGAAGACGTTCGCCTTGCCGCGGAACTCGAGCATGCGCTCGCCCGTGCCGCCGAGCCGCACGATACCGCCGCCGGGCAACAGGCTCCCGCGCACGATGACGATCGCGGGACGCGTGGAGAGAGGCTTGTCGAGCGTCGCGATCGTGCGGTCGTCGCTGACCGTCGTCGCGGCGAGGATCTCGCGCAGCGTTTGGCCGGACACGGAACGCGCGTCGAGGTCGAGCTGCCGCTCTAGCCGCTTCAAGATCGCGCGCGCGCCGCCGGCCGCCTCGAAGTCCTCGATGTGCGAATCGCCGTTCGGCTTCACGGCCGCTAGCAACGGCACGCGCTCCGCGTAATCGGCGAACGCCTGATACACGTCGACGTCGACCTCGGCCTCCGACGCGATCGCCTGGAGGTGCTTCACGCAATTGATCGAGCCGCTGACGGCCAGCACCATCTGCACGGCGTTGCGAACGGCGCCGGCCGTCATGACGTCGCGCGGCTTCAAGTCCTGCCACACCATCTCGACGATCCGCGCGCCGGCCGCGCGCAGATTCGCGTGCATCTTCGCGCTGCCGGCGGCAACCGGCGCGCTGCCGGGCAGCGTCATGCCGAGCGCTTCGCAGACGACGTGCATCGAGTTCGCCGTGCCCATGCCCTGGCACACGCCGGGGCTCTGGATTGCGACGTCGGCCATGCCTTTGATCTCGTCGATCGTCGCTGCGCCCGAAGTGAGATAGCCTGTCTTCAGGAACACGTCCTCGATGTCCGTGTGCTGCCCGCGGTAGCTGCCCGCCTTCTGGTAGCCGCAGATGACGACGATCGTCGGAATGTCGAGGCGGCCGGCCGCCATGAGCTGGCCAGGCGTCGTCTTGTCGCACGACGCGAGGCATACCATTCCGTCGAGCAGCGCGCCTTCGACCTGGACCTCGATGTCGGCCGCGATCAGGTCGCGCGTCGGCAAGATGTACGCGCCGCGCTTGCCGGCGCTCGTGATGAAATCGCTCGGCGCCGCCGTGCGAATCTCGAACGGCACGCCGCCCGCGGCGCGGATCGCGACTTTGAGCTCGTCGGCGAGCCCGTCCAAGTGGCTGAAGCAGCTCGAGAGCTCGCTCGAGGAGTTCACGATCGCGATCTTCGGCTTCTGCATGTCCTCGTCCGTGAGGCCGAGCGCGCGCCATTGGGCGCGGCGGCCGGACCATGGGACGGACCCTTCGTCGAGATTGCTGCGGAGCTTGCGTTTCATGCTCCTACGATACCGGCTCGCCGCGGCGAAATCGCCGTCAGCGTGTCAGGAGATAAGCGGGCAGGGCCAAGAGCAGGAGCAGCAACACGGTCGCGATCGCGACGAGCGCGAGCTGCAACGGCCGAGTGCGCACCACGTCGGCGAAGGTTTCCGCGGTGCCGTTGCGCTCCGCTTCGGCGCGCTCCGCGCGCGCCCGCGCCGTGCGCTCGCGCTGGTACTCGGCCATCAGCCGCTTCGCTTCGGGCACGCTTCGGTCGTCGCGGATCCAGATGCCGCCGGCGGAGATACGCCACGGGCTCGGCCGCGTTTCGTAGAAGTCGATCCCTGCGTCCTCGAGGACGCGGCGCACGTCGTCGGCCTCGTCGTCGGGAACGTGGCGCAGGTTCAAGAGCAGCTTCGACATGGCCGGATCATAGCCCGAAGCGGCACGCTGCTTGCCCGCCGCGGCGCGCGCGACGCGCGCGGTTCAGCGGCCGGTCTTTCCGCTCGCGCGCCGGCTCGCGCGCGCCGCCGCCGGGCGGTCGGCGCCCGCGAGCTGCTTCAGCTTGCCGAACGTTGCGCTCGTGAACCAGCGCTCGAGCTCGGGCGCGGTCACGGGGCGGCTCACGAGGTAGCCCTGCACGGCGTCGCAGCCCAGAGCCTTGAGCAACTCGAGCTGCTCGGGCGTCTCGACGCCTTCGGCGACTGTTTTCATGCCGAGCGAGGCTGCGAGGCGAATCGTCGTTTGCACGATGAGGCGGTGATTGCGATTGGTGGCGAGATCGCGGACGAAGCTGCGATCGATCTTGAGCACGTCGATCGGCAAGCCCGCGAGCACGCGCAGCGACGAGTGCCCCGTGCCGAAGTCGTCGATCGCAATCGCGACGCCGGCGGCGCGCAGCTTGGCGAGGCTCACGCTCGCATGGCGCGGGTCGGCCATGAGGCTGCTTTCCGTGACCTCGAGCTCGAGGCGCCGCGGGTCGCCCTCGAGCTCGGCGAGCGAGCTCAGAACGCTTTGCGCGAAGTCTTCGCGGTTGAGCTGCAGCGGCGATACGTTCGCAGCCACGCGGAACTGCTCGCTGCCGGTCGTCCACTGCGCCGTCTCCGCCATCGCCTGCGAGATGACCCAGCTTCCGACCTCGTCGATGAGCCCGAGCGACTCGAGCATCGGCACGAAGACGTTCGGCGGCACCGGGTCGCGATCGCCGGCCCAGCGCAGCAACGCCTCCACGCCGTCGACGGCGCCCGTCTTCAAGTTCAGCTTCGGCTGGTAATTGAGCGTGAAGCTGCGCTCGGCGACGGCGCGGCGGAGCTGGTTCGTCAGCGTGAAACGCTGAGAAGCCGTTTCGTTCATGCGCGCGCTGTAGCGCAGACAGCGACCGCCGGTGTCCTTCGCGTGCTGCAACGCCACTTTCGCCTGCTGGAGCAGGGCTTCGGCGCGGTCGCCGTCGTCGGGGAATCGCACGAAGCCGGCGCGTGCGTCGACGCGCAGCTCCTGCCCCTGTAACGAGAACGGCGCTTCGAAGCAGTCAGCGATGCGCTTTGCGAGGCCTCCGTCCGTGCCGTTCGGCCGATCGGTCTCCATCACCGAAAAGCGGTCGTCGTCGAGCCGGCACACCGGCGCCGACTGGCCGAACGCGCTCCTCACGCGCTCTGCGACGAGCCGCAGCAGGGCGTCGCCCAAGTGGTGCCCCAAGTTGTCGTTGACGGTGCTGAACTCGACGATGTCGAGAACGGCGATTGCCACCGACTGGCGGGCCTTCCGCGCGGCCTCGAGCGCCGTCTGCACGCGCGTGACGTACAAGGCGCGGTTCGGCAGGCCCGTCAGCGTGTCGTAGTACTCGAGATACTCCGCGCTTTCCTTGCTGCGCAGATACTGCAGCGCGAAGGTGATGTTCGCGGCCACCTGCTTGAGCAGCGCGAGCTCGGCCTCGCCGAACACGTTCGGCTCGCGCGCATCGAGCTCGACCGCGCCGATGACCGAAAGGTCGATGCAGAGCGGGAGGGCGATGCGCGACCGCGATTCTTCCGGAACTTCCGAGCTCTTGCCGAGCAAGGCGGCGTTGGCGGGATCGCTCAAGTCGTTCATGACGATCGGCGTGGCCGTCGCGAGCACTTGTGATAGCGCGCCGACGCCTTCGGGCAGGCGATTCTTGATCGCCCATTTCGCGCCGTCGTCGCGCGTGCCGCCGTACGAGCAGACGAGCGGCGCCGTGCCGGCCACGTCGTTCGGCAGCAGGTAAATCGTGGCGCGCGCGTAGCCTCCGACGCTGACGGCGAGCCGGCAGGCCTCGCGAATCAAGCGATCGCGGTCGCGGATGCGCATCGCGGCTTCGCTCGCGCCGCTCAAGAAGCGCTGCGCGCGATTCAGGCGGCGAATGCGCACCTCCTGCGCGATACGCAGCGTCACGTCGCGATCGATGCCGCGAACGCCGCGGCAGGATCCGTCCGGGTCTCTGAGCGCCACCATCGTGCGCTCGAGCCAGCGCGTCTTCCCGTTCCGGTGACGCCAGCGCAGCGTCACGGGCGTGATCGAGTCGGTGCCGGGCGGCATGTCGGCGAGCGTCGCCTGCAACTGCAGATCGTCGGCCGGATCGATGTAGTCCGACGCGCGGCGCCCCAGCATCTCGTAGCGCGTATACCCGAGCACCTGCTCGACGCTCGGGCTCGAGAACGTGAATCGACCCTCGCGGTCGCATTCCCAGATCCAATCGCGCGACGTGTTGATGATGTCCTGCAGCCGCGATTCGCTGCGCCGCAGCATGTCCTCGGCGAGCTCCTTGGCCTGGGCGACCTCGGCCTGGCGCAGCGCGTTCTTGATCGCCGGGACGAGGCGGCGCAGGTTGTCCTTGAGCACGTAGTCGGTCGCCCCGCGCTTCAACGCCTCGATCGCGCGCTCCTCGCCGATCGTGCCCGAGACGAAAATGAACGGCGTCATGGGGGCCATCGCGCGCGCGATCTCGAGCGCCGACAGTCCGTCGAAGCCGCGCAGCGAGAAGTCGGACAAGATGACTTGCGGAGCGAAGTCCGCCAGCGCGTGCCGAAACCCGATCTCGTCCTCGACGACGCGCGGCAGCGTGGCAAGGCCGTCCGCTTCGAGGCGGCGAAGGACGAGCTCCGCATCGACCGAGTTGTCCTCGAGCTGCAGCACGCGAATCGCGCCGGGGCTCGGATTGAATGCACCAGTGCCGTCAGGTCGTTGCCTGGCCGTGTCCTCGCGCATCGCACAAGCCTATCCCGAAGAAGGTTCCGAAGATAGCTACTTGGCGCAAGCAGGTAGTCGAACGGGGTCACGTTTTCGCGGTCGCCCCTCGGCGGGCGCCCAGCGAGCAAGCACCCACGGCCCGAGCCTACGGCTCGGCAGAAGGCCCCAGATTCGCCCCGGCGGAGCGCAGCCGCCGCTGGAGCTCGGCCACGTCGATCGCGCGCGGCACGACGTTGGCCTCGAGCGCGAGATCGGCCGCCGTGCCGGCCGCTTGTCCCATGACGAAGCACGGGCCCGAAACGCGTGCAGACGACTGCCCTTCGTGCGACATGGAGGCGCAGCGGCCCGCGACGAGCAAGTTGTCGACCCTCTGCGGGACGATGATTCGGTACGGAATCTCGTTGAACCCGCGCGAGTCGCGCGGCGCGAACACGAACTTCACGTCGCCCTTGATGTGCGCTTCGACGGGCCAGCCTTGCACGCCGATCGTGTCTTCGAAATCACGGCAACCCAAGATGTCGCTCTCGGTGAGCACGTACTCGCCCTGCACGCGGCGCGTCTCGCGAATGCCGATCTGCGGCGCGATTTCGACGATGTACGCCCGATCGAAGCCCGGCGTCGTTTCCTTGATGAACTGGAAGACGTCCCAGCACTGCTTGCGGCCCTCGACCTCGCCGTACGAAAGCTCGCGCGCGTCGATGCCGCTGACGGCCGTGCCGTCCGGGTTCTTGATCTGCGTAAGATTCGCGCGCCACTCGATCGGATTGCGTTGCGGCCGCACGATCGGCTTCTTGCGCGGGAACGAGCGGCCGCGCCGCTCGGCGTCTTCCATGAGCTTCGGCACGACCTCCCACGCACGTCCGGCCTTCGCGGGATCGACGCCGTTGATGCGAAACATCGTCGACGGATAGAGCATGTTGCCCATGCCGTCGCCGATCTCGTACGGCACGCCGGCCCAAGCGGCGAGATCGCCGTCGCCCGAGCCGTCGACGAAGATCTTGCCGCGAATCGCGAACCGGCCCGATTTGGTCTCGACGAGCACGGCTTCGATGCGCTCGTCGCTCGTCATGATCGCGCCGGTTGCGAACGCGTGAAACAGCACGTGCACGTTCGCTTCGGCAAGCAGCTCGTCGGCCGCGATCTTGAACGCCGAGATGTCGTAGGCCTGCGCGAGGATCTGATTTTGGATCGTGAGGTGCGGGTCGTTGAGCCCGTCCATGCGCTCGAGCCGGGCGAGAATGTCGTCGGCGATTCCGTGCACGACCTGCTCGTGCTTGCCGTGGATCACGGCGTGCAGGCCGCAGAACGTGCTCAAGCCCGCGGCCGTGCCGGCGCCTCCGCAGAATCCGTAGCGCTCGATGCAGATCGTCGAGCGCCCGGCGCGGCCCGCGGCGATCGCGGCCGCAATGCCCGCGGGCCCCCCGCCGACGACGACGATTTCGTAGTCGCCGTAAACGGGCGTTTCCCGAGCGGGTTCCGTCAAGTACGACGATGGCATCCGACGTCTCTGCAGGCCGTAATTCTGGTCGCAGTGTGCCGAGGAATACCGCGCGAGTCACGCCGCGGCGGCGCCGGAAAAGGCGGTCGTCACGGAGTCTTTTCCAACCGGCGAGTCAACGGCGGCTCGAGGCACGACGCGCCGGATCGCTCGACGGCTCTCTGGCCGCGGCGGGCGTTGCCCGATACCATCGCGCTCTCGACTTGCGGGGTGGGGCGTGCGAGGGGAGCTCTTCATCGTGGCCACGTTCGTAGCAGGGTGCGCATCGGCGCAGCCGCAACGCTGGCTTGCGCCGAACGAACGCCTGACGGCGACGGGCGAGGTCACGGAGTTCGCGCTGCCCCACCCGTCGAGCGGCCCGACGACGATCGCGCTGGCAAAGGACGGCACCGTCTGGTTCACGGAGGCGGGCGGCAACCGCATCGGGCGCATGAGCCCGGACGGGTCCGCGCTCGTCGAGTTCGACATCCCGACGCCGGGCAGCTCGCCGCGCATCATCGCGCTCGGCGGCGACGGCAACATCTGGTTCTCGGAGCACCTCGCGAGCCAGATCGGGCGCATCACGCCCGACGGCGAGATCGCCGAGTTCCGCATTCCGACGCCCGACAGCCAGCCGCGCGCGATCGCGCTCGGCGCCGACGGCAACATCTGGTTCGGCATGTTCGCCGCGGGCAAGATCGGCCGCATCACGCCGGCCGGCCTCATCACGGAGTTCGAGATTCCGACGCCCGACAGCGGCCCGCGCGCGCTCGCCGCGGGACCCGACGGCGCAATCTGGTTCTCCGAGTTCCATGCGAGCAAGATCGGCCGCATCACGATGGACGGTGCCGTCACGGAGTTCCCGTTGCCGCGCCCGAGCTCGGGTCCCGGCGACATTACCGCGGGCGCCGACGGCAACATGTGGTTCGTCGAATTGAACGGCACGATGGACGGCCGTGCCGTGAACGGCAACAAAGTGGGCCGCATCACGATGAGCGGCGAGATCACGGAGTTCGACATCCCGAGCCCGACGGGATCCCCGACGAACGTCGCCGTGGGCCCCGACGGCAACGTCTGGTACACGAAGGGCGCCGCGCTCGGCCGCGTCACGCCCGACGGCGGGATCACGGAGTTCCCGTTGCCGGCCGGCGCGCGCGGCGTCGGTCTAACGGCCGGCAGCGATCGACAACCGCCGCGCAACCTCGTGAATCGCCTTTGGTACGCCGACGGCGCCGGTAACAAGATCTCGTATCTGAAGTTCGAGTAGGCGCGGCGATTGGCTTTATCGTTCTTTTTCGGCTAGCGTGCCATCTTTTCGTGCCGGCCCTCGGCACCGGAGACTCTCCCAATGCGCATTTCATCCGTTCTCGCGATCGCGCTCGTGTTGATCGCGTGCTCGCCGCCCGATGCTTCGACGGCGCAGGCACCACAGCCCGCTGCGCCGCAAACCGACGAGCAGAAGACGCTCTATACGCTCGGCGTCGCGCTCGGCAACAACGTCAAGCCGTTCGCGTTGACGGCCGAAGAAGTCGAGCTCGTCGCACAAGGCTTTCGTGACGTCGTGCTCGGCAACGAGCTCAAGGCGTCCGTGGCCGAGTACGGCCCGCGTCTTCAGGCCTTTGCCCAGCAGCGATCGTCCGCCGCTGCGACAGCCGAGAAGGAAGCGTCGGCCGCTTGGGTCGCGCAGCAAGCTGCGCAGCCGGGGGCGCAGCGCAGCGCGTCGGGTGTCGTCTTGATTCCGATCACGGAGGGCACGGGCGCGAACCCGACGGCCTCGAGCACGGTGCGTGTGCACTACCATGGCACGCTGCGCGACGGCAGCGTGTTCGACAGCTCCGTTCAGCGCGGCGAGCCGATCTCGTTCCCGTTGAGCGGCGTCATTCCGTGCTGGACCGAAGGCGTGCAGAAGATCAAGGTTGGCGGCAAAGCAAAGCTCGTCTGCCCGTCCGAGACGGCTTACGGCGACCAGGGCTCGGGCGAGATCCCGGGCGGCGCCGCGCTCGCGTTCGAGGTGGAGCTGCTCGCGATCGAGTGACGCGTCCGCGGGAGAACGCGTGACGCGTCGGCGAGAGCGCGTCCGCCGGCCTACAGCAGCTCGGCCTGGATCTCGCGCAGCTTGCCCTTGACGACCGTGGCGTTGTCGACGCCCATGCGGATCAGGAGCTTTTGCCCAGCCGACAGCTTCTCGAGGCGTTCATCCGCGTACTTGTAGACGACGCTCGGTTGCACGAGCGCGATCTGGCCACGCGGCGTCGGCGTTTGCAGCAAGTGCTCGATGACCTCGTTCAAGCGATCCGTGAACGAGGCGTCCGGGTGACCGAGGTCTTCGTACGCTTGCTGGAACAGCGGCTCGAGCCCGCGATAAAACGACACGAGCGTCTTGGCGTCGAGGTTTGCGACGAGCGCGACGAACGGCTCGTATCGCTCGAAGTTCTCGGGGGCGAGGAAGATCTCGTCGTCGCTGCCGCGCGTCACGAAATCGCCCGGCGCGGCTTGCAGCGGCCGCTGGTTCAGCGCCATCTGTTGCCGCGGCGCGTTGTCGATCGTCACGACGATGTTGCGCACGATGCGCTCCGGAACGAGGTGCTCCATCACGGCTTCGGCGCCGAAAATCTCGGTGAGCCCGCCGAGCACCTCGGGGTCGCTCTCGTCGAGTGGCGGCAGTGGCAGCGCCCGCGTCGGCGGCGGCGCCGTCTCTACGACGGCCGGAGCCGGCGGGACGGGCGTCTCGACGGGGGGCGGCGCAACGTCGGCCACGGGCTCCGGCGCCGGCTCCTCACGAAGCAAGTACAACCCGCCGGCGCCGATGACGAGGAGAATTCCGGCGCCGAGCGCCCATGGAAACCACCAGTCCTTGTTCCGTTCCATCATGACTCGCTCCTTGCAGGGCTAGATTCATCTTACCCGCCCCGCCGGCGGCCGGAAGGGTGATAGCCGTTAGAATGCCGGCCCAATGCAAGAGTTCGACTACGTAATCGTCGGTGCCGGCACGGCCGGATGCGTGCTCGCGAACCGGTTGTCGCAGGATGCAAACACGTCGGTCTTGCTGCTCGAGGCCGGCGGCAAGGACGACTATTTTTGGATCGACATACCGGTCGGGTACCTCTACACGATCGGTAATCCGCGCACGGATTGGTGCTACGTCACCGAGCCGGCGGCCGGTCTGAACGGCCGCAGCATCGGCTATGCGCGCGGCAAGGTGCTCGGCGGTTGCTCGTCGATCAACGCGATGATCTACATGCGCGGCCAGAAGACGGACTACGACCATTGGGCGGCGCAGGGGCTGCGCGGGTGGTCGTGGGACGACGTGCTGCCCGTGTTCAAGCGCTCCGAAGATTACGTGCACGGTGCCGACGAGTTTCACGGCACGGGCGGCGAGCTGCGCGTCGAGGAGCGGCGAGTGAGCTGGGAGATTCTCGACGCGTGGCGCGACGCGGCCGAGGAGTGCGGGATACCCAAGATCGCCGAGTTCAACCGCGGCGACAACTTCGGCAACGCGTACTTTCAAATGACTCAACGGCGCGGTGTGCGCTGGAGCGCGACGAAGGCTTTCCTCCGGCCCGTGCTGAAGCGGCCGAACCTGAGCGTGCGTACCGGCGCGCTCGTCGAGCGCGTGGCGATCGAGGTGCGCGACGGCGAGAGGCGTGCGACGGGCGTCGTCGTGCGCTTCGCGGACGGCACGCAGACGCTGCGCGCGCGGCGCGAGGTGATTCTGTCTGCCGGCGCGATCGGCTCGCCGCAGATCTTGCAGCTCTCGGGCGTCGGCCCGCCGGAGCTGCTGCGCCGGCACGGCATCGAGGTCGTCGCGGAGTTGCCCGGGGTCGGCGAGAACTTGCACGACCACCTGCAGATCCGCTCGATCTACAAAGTGCGCAACACGCGCACGTTGAATCGGCGCGCGCGCACGCTGCTCGGGCGAGCCGCGATGGCGCTCGAGTACGCATTCTTCCGCACGGGCCCGTTGACGATGCCGCCGTCGCAGCTCGGTGCGTTTGCGCGCAGCGACGATGGTCGAACGGCCGCGAACATCGAGTGGCACGTGCAGCCGTTGTCGCTCGACAAGTTCGGCTCGCCGCTGCACGCGTTCGATGCGATCACGCCGTCGGTTTGCAACCTCCAGCCGACGAGCCGCGGCTACGTGCGCATCAAGAGCGCCGATCCGGCCGCTCATCCGGCCATCGCGCCGAACTATCTGGCGACCGACGAGGACGTGCGCGTTGCAGTCGCCGGGCTCAAATTCACGCGGCGAATCATGGCGGCGAGGGCGCTCGCCCGCTTCGCGCCCGAGGAGTGGCTGCCGGGCCGCTCGGTGACGACGGACGAGGAGCTCGCGTACGCGGCCGGCGACCTCGGCACGACGATCTTTCACCCGGTCGGGACGTGCCGAATGGGCGTCGACGCGCTCGCCGTCGTCGACGACCGGCTGCGCGTCCGCGGCGTGAGCGGTCTGCGCGTCATCGACGCGTCCGTGATGCCGCGTATCACGTCGGGCAACACGAACGCGCCGACGGTCATGATCGCGGAGCAAGGGGCCGGCTTCATGAAGCGCGGCGAATAGCGCCCATTCATGACCTGTCAGTTATGACTGCTATTCCTTGAGGGACCGGTCGCGTCGAACCGATAATCGATCGATCTACAAGGAGCGGCCATGCATAGATTCGCCGTTTTGCTCGTGCTCGCCGCCGGCGTTTTCGAGACGCGATTCGCGTCGGCCCATCATTCGTTCGCCGCCGTCTTCGACGGCGAGCAAGCGCTCACGCTCACGGGCGAGGTCGTCGGGATCGAGTGGACGAATCCGCATTTCCACTTCTCGATCGACGTCAAGGACGAGGCGGGCAGCGTGACGCGCTGGCGATTCGAGGGGTATCCGCCGAACATGCTCGTGCGGCAGGGCTGGCGTCGCGACGTGACGCTCACGCCGGGCGCTACGGTCACGGTCGAAGGTTGGGCCGCGCGCGAAGAACCGAACTTGGGCGCCGCGCGCTGGGTCACGTTCGCCGACGGGCGGAAGCTCGCGGCGGGTCCGCCGGCCGGCACGGGAGGCCGCTGATGACGAACGCGCGCACGTCGCTGGCCGCGGCCGCGCTGCTTTGCATCGTCGTGGCGCCGCTCGCGGCGCAGCCGTCCGCGGAGCGCCCTCCGCCGCGCACGCCCGACGGCAAGGTCAGTCTCGACGGCATCTGGGTCGCGACGGGCGCGATCATGCTGTTCGAGGGTCAAGAGGCGTTCGCGGCCGCGCGAGCGGCCGACGAGGCGGCCGGAAGGCCGCCCGGCAATACCGGAGAGACGCCGCCGTACAAGCCCGAGGCGGAAGCGCGGCGGCAGTACTATCTCGAGCGCCAAGGTCTCGACGACCCGATGGCCCGCTGCCTGCTGACCGGCGTGCCGCGCATCAACTTCCGGCCGCTACCGTTCGAGATCGTTCAGTTGCCCGATCGCGTGATCATGCTTTACGAGATCCATCACGCCTTCCGCATCATTCCGACGGACGGTCGCCCGCACCCCGAAGATGCCGAGCCGTCGTACCTCGGCGAGTCCGTCGGCCGCTGGGAAGGCGATACGCTCGTCGTCGACGTGCGGCATTTCAACGACGACACCTGGCTCACGGGTGTCGGCACGATTCATACGGAAGACTTGCGCGTCACGGAGCGCTACACGCGCGACTCCTACGACACGATCCGCTACGAGGTCACGATGGAGGACCCCAACGTCCTCACGCGCCCCTGGACGATCCGCGAGACGTTCCGCCTGCGCCCCGACGAGCGCATTCGCGAGTACGAGTGCATCGAGAGCAACGAGGATCTGCTGCGCTTCGAGCGGTTGCTCGAAGGCCACGCTACGAGAGAAGCTCCTTGATCCGCTCCGGCGGCGGGAGGCCGTCGAACTGCGGCCACGCGTCGCCGATCTCGTACCACGGGGCTTTCGATCCCACGCAGAGATGCGCCGCGGGCAGCCGCGGCAACGGCGTGTCGATCGCGCCGGCCGGGAGACCGACGTTCTGCGAGTCGCCTGTCGTGTGCGGCACGGGGCTGCCGCAACTCGAGCAAAAGCAGGTCAGGTAACGGTGCGGCGCCGGCGGCGCATAGCTCGACACGCCCTCGGCTCCACGAACCCAGCGAAACGAGTCGCGTGGCACGCGCAACGTGCTCCCGAACGCGGCCCCGCTGCTCCGCCGGCAGAGCGAGCAGTGGCAGATCCACAGCCGCCGCGGCGCCTGCGACGCGGCGTATGCGACGGCGCCGCACAGGCAGCTGCCCGCGACGGCCGCGCCCGGCTCCGGCGCGCGCGTTTCCGCGACGACGGGCAGAGCGATGCCGGGCGGATAGGCCGCATGCTTCGGCAGCGCGTCGGCAACCTCAGTCAAAGGCGAGCGCGACGCGAAGAAGATGTGCGAGCGCGGCCGCGCGCCGAAGTCGCCGTCGAGCAGCCCGGCCGGAACGTGCAAGAACCGCTCGTCGTGCGAGGCGCCTGGCACCGTCGAGCCGCAGCGGCCGCAGAACGGCCGCTCGAACGCCTCGCTGGCACGGTAGTGGACGATGTCGTCGACGCCGCGGAGCCAGCTGAAGGCCTCGCGTGCGACGCCCACACTCGAGCCGAACAAGCTGCCCGAGTGCTTGCGGCACATCGAGCAGTGGCAATGCGCGAACCACCGATACGGCGGCGCGATGCCGAATGCGACCGCGCCGCAGAGGCACTCGCCGCGGACGCTCGCTTTCACGCGCGCTGCATCACTCGCCCGAGCTCCGCCGCGCCGCACGGCCCAACGGCGCTATTTGCCGATAGCGAGAGAACAATTGCGAAATGCCGTGCGCGCATGGCTCGAGCCTTTGGGTTCGGTGGGAGCGGCGTCATGGTTGTCGAGTGCGCCGGCGCGGCGGATTCTCGACGGCGCGGAAGACCGCGGTCAAGCGTACGTATCGCGGCCGTATCGCGCCCGTAATCGCTACCGGGCCGCCTCGTCGCCGGAATGCATCGCCCGTTTGGACGACCCGTGCTTTCAGCTCGCGTTCAGGAAACGCCGCCTACCGTTGCTAGCACGGCATATTGCGTCTTTGACTTGGGAGACGATGATGCGCGCGTTGTTGGTCGCGGCCGTCGGGGCCGCCGCCTTGTGGAGCTTGCCGGCGGAAGCGAGTTACCGCCATTACTACTTCGGGCCGTACGTCGGCCTCGGCCATTACCACCCGTATTCCTGGTATTCGCCGTGGTACGGCCCGCACTTCGGCGTCGGTATTCACGTTGGTCCGCGCTATTCGCGGCGCGTGCGCACCGCCGAACGAACCGAGCAGCGCGCGATGAAGCTCTACGTCTATCCCGCCGCGGGCCAGAGCGAGGCGCAGACGTCCGAGGACCGCTATCAATGTCACGTCTGGGCGGCCGATGCGTCGGGCCACGATCCCACGCTCGGCACGGGCAGCCGCAACGAGGCCGAGAGCTACTCGCGCGCGTTCACGGCCTGCATGGAGGGCCGCAACTATGTCGTCCGCTAGGGCGCTGCCCTTCGCCGTGCTCCTCGCGCTGTCGCTGCCGGCCGCCGCCGCCGAGGACTTGCGTGCCCTCGAAGTGCAAGCACAGCGCGGCCAGTCGCCCGAGCAGACAAGGCGCGATCGGTACGAGTGCCACAACTGGGCCGTAGAGCAGACCGGCGAGGCGCCGCCAGCCGTGCCCGCCGACGACGAGCCGGGCGACGGCCAACGCGAGCTGCGCCGCGAGCGCATCGATCGCGCCATCGCCGGTGCGGCGATCGGCGGAGCCGTCGGGAGTTTGTTCGGCAACGGTTGGCGGCGCCACTCGGGCGACCGCGTGCTCGCCGGCGCCGCGGCCGGAGCCGCGATCGGCGCGGCGACGGCCGGCGCCGGGCGCAAGGAAGGCGCTCCGGCCGAGGAGCCGAGCGACTATCTGCGCGCGTTGACGGCTTGCCTCGAAGGGCGCGGCTATTCGGTTTCGTTGCCGACCGCGGCCGAGCTCACGGCGAGCCGCTGACGGCCCGCGAGCCGGGGTCAGCTCGCCGGCAGCGGGATGAACTCGTCGTCACCGGGCACCGTGCCGAAGCGCATCTCGGCCCAGTCCCGCTTCGCGCGCTCGATGCGCGCTTCGGAGCTCGAGACGAAGTTCCACCAGATATGACGCGGGCCGATCGAGGCGCCGCCGACGACGATCGCGCGCACGTCGGTCTCGGCGTGCAGAGGCACCGTAGCGCCGGGGCGTAGCACGGCCAAAGTTCCTTCGTCATACGCCCGGCCGTCGATCGCCAGGCGCCCGGAGACGAGGTAGACGGCGCGCTCGGGCGCCTCGTCGAGCACGGCCAGGGCGGCGCCGGCCGGCATCGCCGCCGCGAAGTAGAGCGTCGGCGAGTACGTGAGCACGGGCGACGGAACGCCGTACGCGCTCCCCATGATGACGCGCACGGTGCAGCCGTCGATTGCCTGCTCGGGCAGCGAGGCGGCGGGGTAGTGCACGAACGTCGGCTCCATCTCCTCGAGCTCGAGCGGCAGCGCGATCCACGATTGGATGCCGTGAAGGCGCGGCGCGACGCTCGATTCCGGCGCCCGCTCCGAGTGCACGATGCCGCGGCCGGCCGTCATGAGATTCACGGCGCCGGGCTCGATCAGCTGACGGTATCCCAAGCTGTCGCGATGCATGATCTCGCCTTCGAACAGGTACGTGATCGTCGCGAGGCCGATGTGCGGATGCGGCCGTACGGCAATGCCGCGCCCCGGCGAGAATTCGGCCGGCCCCATGTGATCGAGGAACACGAACGGCCCGACCGTGAGGCGCTTCGCGGCCGGCAAGACGCGGCGCACGTCGAGCTCGCCGAGGCTGCGCACGCGCGGCTCGATCGTCATTTCGACGGCCGCGGCCGCCGCGCTCGACTCTCCCGTCGACATGTCGCCCTCAACCGGTTCCGTCTGCCAAGGCATAATGACACACATGCAGTTGAAGGCGCTCATTCAGGGAATCGCCGCGGTGTGGCTCATCCTCTTCGTCGTGTCGTTCGTGTCGCTCGAGACGGTGGAATCGGACGGCAGCGACCGCAGCCAGCTTGCGCGCGTCGCTACGTTTTTGACCTGGCAGGCGATCGCGTTCGCCGTGGCCGCCGTCGGCGCAGTCACGACGCGTTACGCGGTGGCGCGCGGCGCCGAGCGCGTGAAGCTCGTCGGCTACTTGCCGCTCGCCCTCAGCGTGTTTCTCGTCGCGTCGTTCATCGCGATCATGGCGTTCCGCTTCTACGTGGCGCCTTTGTTCGGCACGCCGCCGTAGCGCTCAGCGCTTCAGGCCCACCGGCCCCGTGTTCTTCGGATCGACGAAGATGCGGTGAATGTGCCGTTCCTTGATCCGCCAGCGGCCGTCCCCGCCGCGCGCGTACTCGTCGACGAAGTCGGCCACGAGCGTCGGAATGGCCGGCGACAAGGGCGGCTCGCCGTAGTCGGCGAACGTCATGCAGACGCACGTGCCACGCGCGCGTGTCGCGCTTTCGATCTCGAGCTTGAGGCCGGAATAGAGGTGGCGAGCCGTCCGCTTCTCCGTGGCCGAGCGGCCGCGGAAGACTTCCTGGAGCTCGGCCTTGCCGCGCGAGACGCGGCTGCCGTGCGTGTAGTACACGTCGTCGACGAAGAGCTCGAGCAGCGCGTCGACGTCGTCGTGATCCAAGTGATGGCAGAAGGCCGTGTTCAGGTCCTCGAGCGCGGCGCGGATCGTCAGGCGCTCGAGGTCCGTCAGGACAGCCGCCATGCGCCGAGCTCCTTCTGCTCGATGACGACAGGGTTCTCTTGCACGCCGAGCCCGTCGATCGCGATCTCGACGGGTCCGGCTACGGTTTGGAAATTCGCGTGGTGAATCGACTTGCGCCCCGCACCGGGCTTGAACGCCGTCCCGAGCGAGACGACGTCGCCGGGATGGAGCGTGTGGAACTGGCTGATGAAGCTCACGACCTCGGCGACTTTGTAGTTGTAGTACCGCGTGCTGTCCTCGGCGATCAGCTCGCCGCCGACCTTGCAGGTGACGTCGAGGTCGTCGGGGTTCGGAATTTCGTCCTTCGTGACGAGCCACGGGCCCATCGCGCCGAACGTATCCGTGCCCTTGTAGCGGCCGGCGTACGACAGATGCTGCTCGACGCGCTCCGTTTCGTTCGGGTTGTCCTTCTTCGCGTACACGGCCCAATAGTGGAAGCGGTCCTCGGCGCGCATGCCGTTGCCCGTGACGTCGTCGAAGATCGTGTAGCCGTAGACGAAGTCGAGCGCGTTCGCCGCCGGCACGTCGCGGGCCGGTCGGGCCATGACGACGGCGAGCTCGGGCTCCGGGTGCACGCTGCCGTAGTACGGCCGGATGCGGATCGGCTCGCGATGGCCGACGAGGCACGACGCGGGCTTCAAGAAGAACGCCGGATGATCGGGGGCGCTGATCTTGCGCTCGTTGCTCGACGAGTTGTTCATCGCGACGGCGCAGATCTTGCCGGGCTGACGCACCGGCGGATACCAGCGCACGTCGGCGGCCGGAATGCGCGCCACGGAGTCGTCGCTGTGGATCTTGTCGAGCGACGCCGCGATCGCTTGCTTGAGCGGCTCGCCGCCGCGAATCACGTCGAGCATGTCGACCGCCGATTGCCGGCCCGGCAGCGATGCGATGCCGACGAGCTGCCCGGGCTCGATCTCCGTCACGACGAGATCGCGGCCGCGATAGAAAACGCTGGCGAGTTTCATGCCGGCGATCTTACTCCATGGGCGCCGGCGCGGTGGGCGAGACGGCCTTTGCGTCGAGTCTTTGGCGCGGCGCGGGGGATGGCCGTCGAACGGATCGAGCGCGGCGTGCGGACTCGAAGGCGCGAATGTCAGCCCGGCGCGGAAAGGCGGCCGAGCAGCGCCGCGATTCTGCAGACCGTATCCACGAGTCGGCGCGCCCGCTCTTGCGCAGCGGGATCGGAGGACGTGCGAGCGGCAGCCAGAATTCGTTTTTTCATCCGAACGATTCGGTCTTGTTCGCGAGCCGTGAGTGCGAAGCTCCGCAGATCGGCAGCGTGGGAGCCGTTGCCGATGCGCGTCCGTCGATACGCCCTGTCGAGCCGCGCTGCTTGGAGTGTGCGCCCGGCTCGATCGGCCATCGTTCCGCGCCCTGTAAGCAAGCGCGCGAATCGTTGACGATCTTTTCGCACTGTCGATCTCCGGGATCTGAGTCAAGAGAAGCGCGCGACGACTATAGTCTTTGGAGCGGCTCTGCACAACCTCCATGCTCCGCCGCATGGAAAGCGACGAGTGGCTCCGATCGGCGTTCGGCACGCTACTCAGAGAGCTCAGGGAACAGCGCGGACTCTCGCAGGCGCAGTTGGCGCTCGAGAGCGACCTCGATCAAACGTTCGTCTCGTTGCTCGAGCGCGGCCAAAGACAACCGACGCTCGGGACACTGTTCGCGCTCTGCGAAGCAATGCGCGTGGAGCCCGACGTCGTCGTCGGCAAGCTCGCTGCCGCGCGAAAGAGCCGGAAGCGGCGCGGCTGAAGGTCGGCATTGCGGGCGCCCACTCGCGCTGCGGCGCTTTTCTAGTCGATTCGCCCAGAAATCGCACTGGCCCGGTCTCGTACGGCCGTTACCCTGTATCTATATACAGCCACATGACGCATCGATTTGCCGCGGGCGGCCCGTTCCCTGACGGGCGTGGAGCCGGATCGAACGCCGCCACCCGCCACACGGAGGACACGCAGATGCGCGAACAGGACTTCGCGTTCGAACGACAGATTCTCGACCGGCTCCGCCGCATGCACGCGAGCTTGCAGGTTGCGTATGCAGCCGTCGTCGTGGCGGCAATCGCCCTGCACCGTCAGAACGCGGACCGCGACGAGGAAGTGGCCCGTGTGCTCGAGTACTGCGTCGGCGCTCGCCTCGCCGATCAGATCGAGCGGACCGCCGAGCTCGTCGTGTCCCTAAGCGCGCTGCCGGTCCCCCCGGAGGACCTCGACTCGTGGGGTCCGCCGCCGACGACCGCGGCCGAATGACTACACGCCGCCGTGCCGGCCGGCGACTGCGGTCTGCACGGTGGGCCGCTCGACGGGAACGGTGCGCTTAACGGTTCCCGCGGCTCAATCGTGCGTCGGCATCGTGAGCTCGGGCCCTTTCGCGCCCGCTTTCGGCCAGCGTTGCATCACGGACTTGTAGCGCGTGTAGAACCGCACGCCTTCCTCGCCGTAGACGTGATGATCGCCGAACAGGCTGCGCTTCCAGCCGCCGAACGAGTGGAAGGCGAGCGGCACGGGAATCGGCACGTTGATGCCGACCATGCCGGCGTGGATGCGCCGCGCGAACTCGCGTGCGACGCCGCCGTCGCTCGTGTAGCACGCGACGCCGTTGCCGTACTCGTGCGCGTTGACGAGCTCCACGGCGGAGGCGAAGTCGGGCACACGCACGATCGAGAGCACGGGCCCGAAGATCTCCTCGCGATAGATCTTCATGCCGGGCTCGACGCGGTCGAACAGCGAGGGTCCCAAGAAGAACCCGCTTTCGCGGCCCGCGACGCGCACCGCGCGCCCGTCGACGACGAGCTCGGCGCCGGCCTTCACGCCGTCCTCGATGTAGGCGAGCACTTTCTCGCGGTGCGCGGCCGTGATCAGCGGGCCCATCTCGGCGCCGGCCGAGCTGCCGTCGTCGACTTTGAGGCCGCGAATGCGCGTCGCGAGCTTCGCGACGAGCGCGTCGGCCGACTGGCCGACGGCCACGGCCACGGAGATCGCCATGCAGCGCTCGCCCGCCGAGCCGTAACCCGCGCCGACGAGCGCGTCGGCGGCCTGGTCGAGGTCGGCGTCGGGCATGACGACCATGTGGTTCTTGGCGCCGCCAAGCGCCTGCACGCGCTTGCCGTGCCGAGTGCCTTCCCGGTAGACGTGCTCGGCGACGGCCGTGGAGCCGACGAAGCTCACGGCCGCGACGTCGCGGTGCGCGAGCAGCGCGTCGACGGCTTCGCGGTCGCCGTGCACGACGTTGAGCACGCCGCTCGGCAGCCCCGCTTGCTCGAACAGCTGTGCGAGCAGGATCGACGCGCTCGGATCGCGCTCGCTCGGCTTCAGCACGAAAGTATTGCCGCACGCGATCGCGAGCGGAAACATCCAGAGCGGCACCATCGCCGGGAAGTTGAACGGCGTGATGCCCGCGCAAACGCCGACCGGTTGGCGCAGCGACCAGTTGTCGATGCCGCCTCCGACGTTGTCGGACATCTGACCTTTCAAGAGTTGCGGAATGCCGCACGCGAACTCGACGATCTCGAGCCCGCGCGTGAGCTCGCCCTTCGCGTCGGCGAGCACCTTCCCGTGCTCGCGCGTGACGATCGCGGCGATGTCGTCGAAGCGCGCTTCGATGAGCTCCTTGTACTTGAACAACACGCGGGCGCGCCTCGCGGCAGGCGTGTCGGCCCAAGCAGGGCCGGCGGTCTTCGCCGCGTCTACGGCGCGCGCGACGAGGGCGGCGTCTGCGAGCCCGACTACCGCGACTTCCGTGCCCGTCGCCGGATTGAACACGGGCGACGACCGCGCGCCGCCCGTTTCGGTGCGGCCGGCGATGTAGTGCGGGACGACGGGCGGCGCGCCGCGGAGCGTCTCGGCGAGCCACGGTGCGCTCGGCGCGAGGAAGCTGCGCGGGTCGTTGCGACCTGAGCTCATGGCACGATCTTACGCCGCGCCCCGTCAATCGCGCGACCGGAAGATCCTGATCTGCTCGTTGAACGCGGCTGCGGTCCGTTCCATTGCGGCGACCATTCGGTTGTGCTCCTCGACGGCGGCGTTGCGCAGGCCGCCGCTCCGTTCCTCGTCGTCGATGATCTCCGAAAGGCAGGCGAGATACGCCTCGCCGGCCGTCACGAACTCGCGCACTTGGCGTTGCGATGCGACCATCTCCTCCATGCCGACGGCGCTCGCGTCGGGCAGCGCGGGGACGGCCGGCGGCGCGCAGTAGGCGAGCAGCTCTTGGGCCATCGAACCGTCGGCGGCCGCTTCCCGGTAGAGCGTGAGCGCGGCCCCACGAGCCGCGTGGGTTTCGTCGGTCGTCGCGAGCAGCTCCTCGAGCACGAACAGCGCCCGGCGACGGTCGTCGGCCGCGAGCGCCATACGCGCCTCGGTGAGCGCGACGTCGGGATCGTCGCCGCTGCAGAGCGCGCGGTATTGGGCCATGAGCTCAAGCGCGTCGCCGGCGTTGCCGGCCGCCGCCGCGGCCGCAATCTCCGCGGCGAGCGTTTCCTCGCGGCCCTCCTCGGGCAGCGCCGCGAGCGCCGCTTCGTCGAAGCGGACGATCGACTTGATCGCCGGCAGCGGCGTCGGCACGTCGGCGGGCAGCGGGCCCGCCGCGCCCGTCGGCAAGCGGCCGATCGCGTCGAACACGTCCATGCCCTCTTTCACGCGGCCGAACACCGTGTAGCCTTGCTCGCGCCCGGCATCGAGCGCCTCGTTGTCGACCAAGTTCACGAAGAATTGCGAGCGCGCCGAGTCGGGGTCCGCCGTTCGGGCCGCCGCAACGGTGCCGCGCGTGTTCTTGAGCCCGTTGCGCGATTCGTTCGCGACGGGGGGCAAAGTCGAGCGTGCGCGGAGCTCGCGATCGAGCCCGCCGCCTTGCACGACGAAATCGGCTTGCACGCGATGGAACACCGTTCCCGAGTAGAAGCCCATGTCCACGTAGCGCAAGAAGTTCGCGACGTGCTGCGGCGCTTCCTCGTCGGCCAGCTCGAGCACCGCGCGGCCGCGATCCGTGCAGACGGCGACCTCGGTCGCGTGAACGGAAACGGCGCCGCACGTTGCAACGAGCGCCGCGAGCGCTCGCACTCGATCGTTCATCGCAAGCCCTCCGCGCGAGAAAGACGGCCGCCGAGCATACCATCAAGGCCCGAGCGGCCCGCGCCGTCGTCGCGGCGCGACGGGGCGGGAGCGGTAGACCGTCTGCTCGCCGTCCGTCGAGTCGCCGTGCCGGCGATCAGAACCGGAACGTGTAGCTGAACTTGACTCCGGCCTCCGAGAGAGCGGAGTGGAAGCGGTTGTCGAGGTCGCGGTCCTCGAGGTCGTGGTTGATCACGATGAACCCTTCGCGGCCGGCCTCGGGAATCCAGTGCAGGCGGAGGTTGATTCCCATGAGCTCGGAGACGTTGTCGTACTGAATGCGCGTAACCCAGCTCAGCTTCGTCGAGAACGCGATGTCGGTCCTGAAGCCGACGAGCCGCGTGACGAAGTCGCCGGCCGGCAGGCGAATGTCGTTCCATTCGTAGAGAAACCCCGTGCGCAGGCGGCCCGACGGCCGCCAGTTGATTTCGGCCGAGATCTCCGTGCGCTCGCCGTCGAAGAAATCGCCGGCCTGATAGTCGAAGCTGCCCCAAACCCTGCGCTGGTCGGCGGTCTCGAGCGAGAGCCGCGTGTTCCCGAACGAGTAATGGCCCTGCGCGATCACGATGCCGTCGTGGATCTCGAAGTCCTCTTCGAGCCGTTCCTGCTGCGCTTCGTGCTCCAAGGACAGCGCGTCGCCGACGCGATTCTCGAGGCCGAAGAGCCGATACTCGACGGCTTGCGACTGGAGCTCGCCGCTCAAGAGCTCGATGCGCTCGGCCTCGAGGCCGCTCACGATGGCGCGTAGGAGCCCCGATCTCGGCCGATGCGTGTACTCCGTTTCGAGGCCGAGCGTCTCGACGCCGGGCCGGTTCAAGAAGCCCAAGCCGGGCTCGAACCCCTCGCCGAGCCGCGTGTACGCGAGACCGCCGCCGAGGCCGGTATTGTTCGGCGCGTCGATGCGGATGCCGTAAGCCTTTTGATCGCCGAGCTCGCCCTCCGTGTCGCTTTCCTGCGCCCACGCCCCGACCTCGATGAGCTTACCCCCCGGCAAGCGGCTGTTGCGGTACCGGAAGTCGAGACCGACGAGCGAATTGTCGACGGTCGAGCCCGGATTGCCTTCGGTGGCAATCAGGCCGGCGCTCGACTCCGCGAGTAAATTGACGGAGGCGCGGCCGACCGTGGCGTTGTCGGCCGGAACGAGGCCGAGCTCGCCCTGGCGGACACTCAGGAGACCCAAGTTGAAGCGGCCGACGCGCCCCGTGATCTTGCCGCCCACGTCGAGATCGATCGGCGTCCCTTCGCCGCTCAAGCCGATGCGCCGCGAGAAGAACGGCCGGCCGTTGGCCTCCAAGCCGCCGAACTCGAAGATGTCGGCGTCCTGGAGAAAGAAGTCGCGCTTTTCGGGAAAGAACAATCCGAAGCGCGTCAAGTTCACCTGCCGGTCGTCGACGTCCGTTGCGGAGAAATCCGTGTTCACCGTCAGCGAGCCCGTCAGGCTCGGCGTGATCTTGTAGAACAGGTCGAACGACGGCTCGAAGTCGGCGTCGGCCACGTCGGCTTCGATCTCGGGCGTCGCGGGATCGTCGCGGCGCGGCGTGCGGCGGTTCAACCACGTGGCCGACGGCACGATGTCGAGCCCGGCGCCTTGCTCGAGCCCCACGAGCCCGACGACGACGCCCGAAGTGCTCGGGTCGGAGTTCCGGTTGCGCGAGACCCAACCCGTGCGCTCGTCGCGGATCGCGATCGCGCGGCGGAAGTTGATGCCCCACGTGTCGTTCGCCGGATCGAACGAGAGCGTCTTGAACGGAATCGCGATCTCCGTGGTCCAGCCCTGATCGTCGATCCTCGAAGCCGCGTACCAGATGCCTTCCCAGTCCCATTGCTCCTCGCTGACGTTCTGAAACAAGCCCTCCTGGCGCAGGCCGTTGGGGTTCGTCAAAAAGCGATAGCCGCTGCGCCGGTCGTGAAACGGGTCGAGCACCACCGAGAACCAATCGTCGCCGAAGACTTCCTCGCCTTGGCGCAAGATGCGCGCCGTGACCTCGCTCGGGTCCTGATAGAGCCGCGCTCCGATGTAGAGCGCATCGGAGTCGTACGTCAGGTAGACGACGGTGCGCTCGCTCGGCGGCGCATACTCGGTCGGTTGAATTTCGTGCAGATCCTCGAGCGGCACGGCGAGCCGCCAGGCCTCTTCGTCGAGCGCTCCGTCGATGACGGGAGGCGCTGCCGTGCGGACGATGCGCACCGACTTCTCCCGAGCGCCCTCGGGAAGCTGCTCCTGGGCAGGCGCCACGGCGGCAAAGCCGAGGGGCAAAAGTGCGCTCAGCGTACGTCGCAGGCGGGCCACGGCCCATGATAGCGAGCGGTCCGCGCGGCCGGAACCGCGGCGCGAAGCGGCCGCGCGCTCAGAAATAACGGAGAACCAAGTACGCGATCGCGGCCAGGCAAGCGAGAATTCCGGGCACCGCGATGCGCTGCGCTCCGCGGGCGCGGGCCACGGCCTCTCGCTGCAACTGCAGAGATTCGGCGACCTGACTCTTCGCCTGCTCCAAGTGCGTCCGCGCGGTCTCGAGCTGAGCGCGCTGCCGCTCCAGCATTTCGCGCTGGTTGTCGCGAATCTCGGCGAGCAGCGCCACGATCCGATCGTCGTTCATGCGCCGGCGATAGTCCTCCGGCGCCGGCGCGCCTGCCGCCGACTCCGTCGCAGAAATCAGCGCCTGCGGATCATCACGTCGCCGTTGAACGTACGCAGTTGGATGTCGGGGCCGCCGCCGCCGATCGCATACCGGCTCTGCTGACGCCATCGCACGGAGCGGCGGCCGCGAGCGTCGGCGTTGCTCTCGATCGTCGGCGGGTCGTCCTGTGCGGCGACGTCGAAGTCGGTGTACACGTCGCCCTGTTGGCTCGCCACGATCAAGTCGGCGGCGAGATTGGCCGGGAGCGAGACGTCGACGTCGCCGTTGAACGACGTGAACGACATCGGCATCGAGGCGTCGACGGCCATGAACGTGGCGCGCACGTCGCCGTTCGTGGCGTTCATGACGGCCGAGCCCGAGATGTCCGTGGCGATGACGTCGCCGTTCACGTTCGAAAGCTCGTGAGCGCCGTCGACGCCCGTGATCTCGACGTCGCCGCCGTTCACGAGGTTGGCTTTGACGGACGTGCGCCGCGGCACGCGAACCTCGATGTCGGCGTTCTTCGGGCTGAAGTCCATGCGCACCGAGACCGTGTTGTCGTCCTCCTGAATCGTGAGGCCTACGGACGAGCTCTGGATGCGCCGCAGGCCGTCCGGGCGCCGCTCTTCCTCTCCGTCCTCGTCGCGGATCGGGGCATCGGCCACGACGATGACTTCGTTGCCGTCGTAGGCCTGGATCTCGATGTCGCCCGAGAACAACGCGATCTCGAGCCGCGCCGGGCGCGACGGATCGGTGAGCGGCACGACGACGCGCTGATCCGACTGCGCCGCGGCAGAGGGCGCCACGGCGCAGACCGCGCACGCCGACAGTGCAGAGAAAACGTAGCTTCGATTGCTCATGGGTTCGCCTTTCGAACGTAAATGTCGCCATTCAAAGTGTTGAACGAGTGTCTCTCGCCGCCGGCCCCGATGCGAAACGCCGAACCGTTGAAGCGGGCGACGAACCGCCCGCGATCGCGCTCCACGTCGGGCGTATCGGCGAGCGATTCGACGTCGAAGTCGGTCCAGACGTCGCCGTGCATCGTTTGGAACGAAAGCTCGGCCGACAGGTCGGGCGGGAACGTGACGTCGACGTCGCCGTTCACGGTCCGAAACGCGCTCGACTCGGCCGGCGTGCGGCTGAACGACGCGTCGATGTCGCCGTTGACGGTGTGCACCGTGCCGGCGCCGCGGGCCTCGACGAGCCGGACGCCGCCGTTGACGTTCGCGAGCTCGAAATCGCCGTTCACGCCCTCGACGACGACGTCGCCGTCGTTGACGGTCGCGACGTCGAGCGTCGCGCCGCGCGGCACGCGCACCTCGATGTCATACTCGACGCTGAAGCCGTTCCAGCCGCGGCCGCGGCAGTTGCAGTCGTCGTCATCTCCAGGATGGCGCACGCGGAACGCGACTCGGCCGGGCTCGGTTTCGGTGCGCAGCTGCAGCGCCTCGCGGGCACGCTCGATGTCGGCTTGCAGATCGCCGCGCACGGTTTCCGTCGCGCGCATTTCGACGCGCTCGGCATCGTGCCCCGTGACGCGAATGGGGCCCGTGACGTTCCTGACGATGACGACGAGCGGCTCGGACGACGAAACGGGTATCGTCTCGGCGAGCTCGCGCGTCTCGACGACGTCGGCGCGCGCCGTCGCGGCGAGCGCTAGCAGGGCGGCCGAAGCTGCGCGCGCCGGTGTGATGCGAAGTAATCGTTGCATCGTTCTCTCCATCAGACGCCGGTGTTCGGCGGCGAGGCGTCGCCCGCGATGCCGTCCAACGCCATCTGCAGGTACTCGCGCACGGCCGGATCGAGATCCTCGCGTTCCAGCGTGGCCTGCACGGCCTCGATCGCGGCCGCGTCGCCGGCCGCGAGCAGGGCGTCCGTCAACGCCACCTGCAAGAGCGGCGATTCCTGCTGCGCGAGCGCCATCGCGAGGCCGTCGACGACGTCGGCGCGGTCGAGATCGGCGCGCAGCGCCTCCACGGCGGCGAGCCGGACGCTCAAGTTCGAGTCGTACCGGACGCGCTCGAGCAGCGCGTCGACGACCTCCGGGGTTTGTGGCGTGCGCCGCGACCATTGCACGCCGAGCAGGCGCTCCGACGCGGACTGATGATCGAGCAGCGCGAGGCCGACCGTGCGCACTTCGTCGCGCAGCGCGGCCACCTCGGCGTCGACGGGAGACGGCAACTGCTGCCCGATCAGCACGCCGACGAGCGCGAGCGCCGCGGCGAGGCCCATTTGCAGCGCCGGTTGCTGTGGCCACCAACGCTCGACGAGCCGCTGCGGCCAGCTCTTGCGCTCGCTTGCTTCGTACGCGGCCAGCGCCGCATGGAACCGCGCTCGGAGCCGCTCGTGCGGCACATCGTCGTCGTCGATGTCGCCGAGGCTGGCCCACGTCTCGGCGAGCGCGGCGGCCTCGGCGCGGCACGCGGCGCAGGACTCGAGATGCTCGGCAAGCCGTTCGTCCTCGGCCGGCACCACGTTGCCTTGCAGCCGATCCATCAGCAGCGGCGTCGCTTCCTCGCAGTTCATGCCGATACCTCTCCAGCCATGTCTAGATAGATTTCCCGCAGTTGCTTCATCGCTCGATGCACGCGCACCTTGACGGCGCCGACGGAGCAACCCTGCACGCGCGCGATCTCGTCGTAGCTCTTGTACTCGTAGCGGGACAGCACGAGCACCTCGCGGCGTTCGGCGGGCAAACGCAGCAGCGCGCGGCGCACGAGCTCGCTTTGCCGTTCGTCGTGCGAGTCCTCGGCGGCCGGCTCGGCGGCTTGCTCCGTGTCGCCGGCCGGCAAATGGTCCAACGCGCGGCGCCGCAGATAGCCGAGGCAAGCGTTGCGCGCGATGCCGTACATCCACGGCACGAGCTCGCTGTCGTCCTTGAACGTGGCCTTGTACTTCAACATCTTCATGAACACGTCCTGCACGAGGTCCTCGGCGGCCGCGCGATTCCCCGTCATACGCAAGCAGTAGCCGTACACGCGCGCGTGGTGCCGCTCGAACAGCGTCGCGAGGGCCGCAGTGCGGCCGCCGCGGACTTGCCGCATGAGCTCGGAATCGTGCGTTTCCATCACGAAGTCGAAAAGCCTGTTCGCTCGAGTTCACAGCTGAATAGTCGCGAGCCACGACCAAGGTTACACGCCGGCGCCCCGTAACCATTCCGCGGCCGCCGCATCTCTGTTCCAGTTGCCTAGAGAACCGGGCCCGCTCTGCATGGCGGATCGAGACGAGTCCCTCGCGAGCGAGCGCCGGTTACGCCAAAACGCGTCGGAAATTGCTACTTATTGTCCCGGAAGCGGAGCTGAGCAGGCGCGCGCCGGGCGTAGCCATCCTTGCCGATCAATGGGTTGCGGCGAAGAGCCGCTCTGGCACGCTGGCTGCAAAGGCGCTGCGAGCGAAGGCGAGCGGGCGCTCGTGGGGAGGGGACGTTGGCTCCAATGAACGGCAGTCGTCGGGCGGCCTGCGCAGCCTTCCTCGCGGCGCTGCCTTGCGCCGCCGGTGCTGAGCCCGAGGTCGTGTCGGTCGCGGAGATCGCTTCGAGCCGCGTGCCGAGCCCCCGCATTCCGCACTCGACGGACGGCGTGCAGATCGACGGCGTGCTCGACGACGCGATCTGGCGCTCGGCGCTCATACTGCCGCTCACGATCGAGACGTATCCCCGCGAGAACCAGACGCCGGAGGTCGAGACGACGGCGTTCCTCGTCGAGAACGGCAGTCAGCTCCTGATCGCGTTCGACGCGCGCGATCCGGACCCGGGCTCGATCCGCGCCTATCTGCGCGACCGCGATTCGGCGTTCAACGACGACTTCGTCGGCGTCGTTCTCGACACGTTCAACGACCAACGCCGCGCGTTCGAGTTCTTCGTGAACCCGTACGGCGTGCAGATGGACCTGATCCAGGACGACGTGAACCGCAACGAGAGCGCGTCGTGGAACGCGATCTGGGATTCGGCCGGCGAGATCAACGCGCGCGGATTCACGGTCGAGATGGCGATTCCGTTCAGCCAGATCCGCTTCCCGCGCATGGACGGCGAGCAGACGTGGGGCATCGACGTGCTGCGCTTTCGCCCGCGAGCGCAGCGCGTGCGGATCTCGAACAACGCGCAAGACAGGAACCGCAACTGCTATCTCTGCCAGTTCGGCAAGTTCACGGGCTTCGCAAACGCCGAGCCCGGCAGGGCGCTCGAGGTGGTGCCCACACTGACGGCGACGCGCACCGATTCGAGACCCTCGGGCGCCGGCGCCGGCCCGCTGTCGCGCGGCGATTTCGAGACCGAAGCCGGCCTCGGGCTCCGCTGGGGCATCACGCCGGATCTGACGCTCGACGTCGCATTGAACCCCGACTTCTCGCAAGTCGAAGCCGACTTCGCGCAGCTCGAGGAGAACGCGACGTTCGCGTTGTTCTATCCCGAGACGCGGCCGTTCTTTCTCGAGGGCGAGGATTACTACACGACGCCGCTGCAAGCCGTGTTCACGCGCACGGTCGCCGATCCCGACGCCGGCGTGAAGTTCACGGGCCGCTCGGGCTCGAACACGATCGGCGTATTCGCGACGAACGACACCGTCACGAACCTGTTGTTGCCGGGGCCGTTCGGCTCGCGAACGACGTCGCTGGCTCGAGACAACGACGGATTCGTCGGCCGCTATACGCGCGGCTTCGGCCGCACGTCGACGATCAGCGCGCTCGTGACGAGCCGCGAGGGCGACGGCTACTCGAACCGAGTTGCCGGGTTCGACGGCCGCTACTTCGTCAACGATCAGAGCACGCTGCGCTTCCAGTATCTCGACTCGCGGACGAAATATCCGGCGGACGTCGTCGCGCAGTTCGGCGAGGCCACGGAGCTCACGGGCGATGCGTGGCGCGTCGAGTATCGCTACGGCTCCCGCGATTGGTTCGCGCAAGTCTGGCATCACGACCTCGATCCGTCGTTCCGCGCGGACTCCGGTTTCGTCTCGCGCGTCGGCGTCGTCCAGGACCGCTTCGAGATGAACCGCACGTTCTACGGCGACGACGACGCCTGGTACACCGACTATCGCATCGGCCTGCAGGGCGGCCGGTCGAAGGCGGCCGACGGGCAGTTCATCGACCGTTTCCTGCAGCCCTTCATCACTTTCCAGGGGCCGATGCAGTCGTTCGTGCGCGTCGGGACGGGGCCGCGCAAGGAGTTCTGGAACGGCCAAACCCACGATCTCGACACGGGCTTCTTGTTCAGCCAGTTTCGGCCCCGCAGCGGACTCAACGTGAGCGTGCAGATCAACCGCGGCGAGGCGATCGACTACACGAACTCGCGCATGGCGGACCAGCGGCGCGTCCAGCCGCAGATCGACTGGAACGCGACGCGTCATTTGCTCGTTCGCCTGCGCTACACGAACGATCGGCTGAGCGCGACGGACGGGCCGACGATCTTCCACGCGAGCCTCACGGACCTGCGCTTGACGTGGCAGTTCAACGTGCGCAGCTTCGTGCGCTTGACGCTGCAGGACCAGGACGTCGAGCGCAACGTCGATTTGTACGTCGATCGCCTGCTGACCGACCCGAGCACGTCGTCGCTCGCGACGCAGCTGCTCTACTCGTACAAGCTGAATCCGCAGACCGTGCTGTTCGCGGGCTATTCCGACAATCAGCTCGAGGACGATCTCACGCGCGAGCTCGAGAAGACGGGCCGCACGCTGTTCTTCAAGCTGAGCTACGCCTGGACGCCTTGAAGCATCCGATTCGGAGACAACGGGTCTTCGCGATCAAACAGTTAGCCGCTCTGACCATTGCCGAGCAGAAGCTGGAACTGCGCATTGACAGCTCGGTCATACCTATCATAATGATAGGTCATGACACCGGAACCGGACCAAGACAAGGTGGCCGATTTTCGGCCTCGCGCCAGTGAGTTATGCCGTCAAATTAGGCGGCTGGCGCGGAATTCCGAAGCCATCGGCTGGTCGCAGCATATACGTGAACAAATGGACGTCCGAGACATACAAGACCACGACGTGCTCAAAGTGCTTAGAACTCGAGATATTAAAGGGAGACATTGTTGCTGGCAGGGCTGCGGGCGAATGGAAATGCAAGATGGTTGCAAGGATTAAAGGCAACCGCGACGTTGGAGTTGTAACTGTCGTCTGTGACGGCAAGAAGCTCTGGTTGAAAACCGCAGAATGGGAAGACCTACGATGACCGACAACTTTTATCTCACTGGAGAGAGCGTAAGCGACGGGAAGCCGTACCCTTACCGCAGTTGCGGCTTGGACGGCATCTTTCTACTTAACGGGTATGAAATCCATCACCACGATGGCGAGCCCCATGTGGTGATTAAGGACATGGATGGGCTTCACGTGGCGATTGGCACACACTTGGTGCTCTCCAGAAAAGCACTGGCCCCGAAGGAACTAAGGTTCCTCCGAAAGACGCTGGATATGTCTCAGGCGGAGCTAGCGGAGAAGCTAGGTAACACTAGTCAATCCGTGGCGCGGTGGGAAAAGGGTGAAGTGGAGATACCTGGCCCAGCGGAGAAGTTCTTGCGCGCGTACTTCCTTGCCCGAAACCTGTCCGACAGGTCTGATCTCGAGACGCTTAGGACGCTAATCGTGGAGGGCTTGGAGCAACTAGACGCCACGGATGAGCAAGCTCGGCCCGTCCAGTTCAAACTAACGAAACACTGGACACAGCAGGAGGCGGCCTAGTATCTAGGAAGGGAGGGCAAGCTTTCACCAAACTTTTGATGCAGCCCTAAACACCCGCATCGGCGGGATAACCACGGGCCCAGGGCGCACTAAGCTACGCGGGTAGCGCGAAATGGGACCAGGACGTGGGGACGGCTCTGGGAACGGCAAGCCCATGAGAAGCGCTGAAATGCCGAGACTGACGAGGAGATCCGGCGCTTCCAAACTACGGTCGGTACGGCCCCGCGGCTGTACCAAGACCGTCCACGCCAATCTCTGTACTCGCCGGTAGCTAACGCTACCGGCCTCTCCTTGCGCGTACCCACTCCGATTAGAGCGCCCCTCTGGTAGATACTCTCGGCGTTAGGCCACTACAGCTTGAACACGCGCTCGGCGTTCGTCTGATAGAACGCCTTCAGGTCTTCGTAGGGGATCGGCAGCGCGTCCGTGACGTTCACTTCTTCGGGCACGAACTGATACGGGTAATCCATGGCGTACATGAGCCGATTCATGCCCATGACGTCTTGCACGTAGCGGATCGGCGGCGTCCAGGCCATGCCGCTCGTCGTGTAGTAGAAGTTTTGCTTCAGATACTCGCTGGCCTTGCGCTCGAGCTTCGGCTGGCTCGCATAGCGGCCCGAGCGCACGCTCGCGCCATGCATGAAGTCGATGCGCGAGAGCCAGTACGGCAAGCCTTCGCCCAAGTGCCCGAGCACGATGACGAGCTTCGGGAACCGGTCGAAGACGCCGCTCACGACGAGCCGCAGCGCGTGCAGCGCCGTCTCGACGGCGAATCCGAACACGGCGCCGTCGAGCCCGCGGGCCATGAACGGCTTGATCATGTCGTTCGACGGCGTGTTCGGGTGAACGTACACCGGCACGTCGAGCGCTTCGGCCGCGGCGAAGATGTCCCAGAACTTCGGGTCGTCGAGGTACTCGCCTTGCGTGTGCGAGTTCACGATCGCGCCTTTGAGACCGAGCTGCTTCACGCCGCGCTCGAGCTCGGCCGCGGCCGCGGCCGGATCCTGCGGCGCGATCGCAGCGAGGCCCGTGAACCGCGCCGGATGCGCGGCGATCGCGGCGGCGAGCTCGTCGTTCGTGTCGCGCGCGAGCGCCGTGCCCGTGGCCGCGTCGAAGATCTGCACGCCGGGCGACGTGAGCGAGAGAATCTGCAGGTCGATGCCCGTGGCGTCCATGTCGCCGATGCGGCGCGCGCCCAAGTCTTGCAGGCGCTCGCTGACTTGCCGCGTGCGCTCGCTCGGGTTCTCGAGGTAGTAGCCCATGAGGCTCACGAAGCCCATGTCGCCGCAGCTCTTGCGAGCGAGCAGCTCGCGGTACGCGCGGACGAGGTCCTTCGTCGCGAACGCTTCCTCGGTTGCGATGCGTTTGAAGCCTAGATCCCTGCGCACGAGCGTTCCCTCAAGTCACGGTGACGGGCTGGCGCGCCGGTGCGGCTCGCCGCTTCAATAGCGCGACGGCTGCCATGCCGATCGAGATCGGCAGCAGGCACCAAAGGTACACGGAGCGCGCATCGGCGGCGGTAGCCAGCATGAGCCCGACGATCGTCGGGCCGACGATCGAGCCGATGCGGCCGACGCCGAGCGCCCAGCCGAGCCCCGTGGCGCGAATCGCGACGGGGTACGTCATCGAGGCGAGCGCAGTGGCGCCGACTTGTCCGCCGATCACGCCGACGCCGGCGAGCGCCAGGATCGCCGTCGTCGCGGCTTGCCCCATGTCGCTCGCCGTCGCGAACGTGTAGAAGCCGACGGCCGCGAGCAGCAGCGCGACGAGCACCATGCGATGGGCGTCGAGGCGCGCCATCAGGAGCCCGATCGCGTAGGTCCCCGCGACGCCGCCTACGTGGTAGATCGTCGTCATCAACGAGGCCTGCGTCCGCGTGTACCCGGAGGCCTCGAGCGACGTCGGGAGCCAGTTGATCGCGAGATAGACGTTCAACAGGCTCATGAAGAACGCCACCCACAGGCAGACTGTTGCGACGCCGCGGCCGTCCGCGAAGAGATCGAGCACCGTGGCTTTGCCGGCCTCGGGGTCGCGCGAGACGATTTCGACGTCGGCGCCGGCGCCGAACGCGGGCGCGATCTTGCGCAGCAGCCCTTTCGCCTCGGCTCGGCGGCTCGGAACCAGCGCCGCGAAGCGAATCGATTCGGGCAACGCGCGCGCGAGCAGCGCGGCAAGCGCGAGCGGCAGGACGCCGCCAACGAGGAATATCGCGCGCCAGCCGAACTGCCCGACGAGCTGCGCCGTCGCGATGCCGGCGCCGATCGCGCCGATCGAAATGCCGCTGCCAACGAACATCACGACGAGCGCGCGGCGCTTGTGCGGCGCGTACTCCGACGCGAGCCCTATTGCGTTCGGCAGCGCGCTACCCAAGCCCAGGCCGGTTAGGAAGCGCAGCACGACGAGCGGCGTCAGCGAGTCGACGGCGATCGTTGCAAGCGTGCCGATGCCGAACGCGATGCACGAATAGACGATGACTCTACGCCGGCCGACCCGATCGGCGAGCGGCGCGAGCAGCATTGCGCCGAGCATGACGCCGACGAGGCCGCTCGTCAGTGCCGGCCACAGCTCGCCGCGCACGAGCCCCCACTCGCTCGTGATCGTGGGGACGACGTACGTGATGCCCTGCACGTCGAAGCCGTCGACGAACAGCACTGCGGCGCAGAGCAAGAACACGCGCACCTGAAAGGCGCCGATCGGGCGTTCGTCGATGATCTCGGAGACGTTGACTGCTCGCGTCACGATGTTCTTCTTCTTGCCGGCGGTTTCGAATGCGACTTGCCGATCATAAACGACTGTGACCGGTCTCGCTGTTCCGCGTCGCCCGGAGCCCCTAAGATGCCACCCGTCCCGGAACCATATCGTCCCCGGGCAGCGAGGGCACCATGGAGAGCCGCAATCCCTACGCCGCACCGCAGGCGAACGTCGCTCGCGCCGACGACGCCGCGGAGTACGGCGAGGTCCGCCTTTTCTCGCCGCACGGCCGCATCGGCCGCGTTCGCTACATCGGCTATTCGATGGGCCTCTCGATCGTCGTCTTGGTCGTTGCGAGTCTGGCCACGGTGGCGGCCAGCACGGTGAGCGCAAGCGCGGGCGCGATCGTGGGCGTTTTCGGCTACGTCGTGCTGCTCGCCGTGCAGTTCCTGCTGTCGATCCAACGCTCGCACGACATGAACGTGACGGGCTGGCTCTCGCTGATCACGCTGATTCCGTTCGGCCTGCTCGTGTTCTGGCTCGTGCCCGGAACGCGCGGCGAGAACAACTACGGCAAGCCGCCGCCGCCGAACACCGCGGCCGCGATCGTTCTCGCGTGCCTGCTGCCCATCGTCTTCATCGGCGGCATCCTCGCCGCGATCGCGATCCCTGCCTATCAGGACTACACGATCCGGGCGCAAGTCTCGGAGGGCCTGAGCCTCGCGGCCGCCGCGAAGGCGGCCGTCGCGGACAGTTTCGAGCGCACGGGAGCCGCGCCGGCGGATCGTCTCGCCGCCGGCATGTCGCGCGAGGCGACGGACTCGGCCGGCGTCTACGTCGCGAGCGTCGACGTCGACCACGGCACGGTGCTCGTGCAGTACGGCAGCAACGCGAGCTCGATGATTGCGGGCCGGCTGCTCGCGCTCCAGCCGTACGTGTCCGGCGACGAGGAAGTCGTCTGGCGATGCGCGCTCGGCACGCCGCCGGCGGGCGCCGTCGCGATGGATCGCGGCGCCGCGCCGTCCGACGTCGCGACGGACATCGACGCGCGCTATCTGCCGTCGGCTTGCCGTCCGTGAGCGCGCCGCTCGATTGACCTAGGTGCGCCGCCGTCTATGATTCCGGCGTTGCAGGCCCAAGGAGGCTTTCGCGATGCCGCGTCGACGTCTCGTATGCTGCGTAGCGCTGCTCGCGGCACTTTCCACCAATGCGCTCGCGCAACCGGCACCCGGCGGCGCCGCAGCGTCGTCCGTCAGCGTGCTCGACGTGCAAGGGGGGCAGATCCGCGTCGTCACGGTCGCGACGGGTCTCGTTCACCCCTGGAGCATTGCGCTCTTGCCCGGCGATCGCTCGATGCTCGTCGCCGAGCGCAACGGCCGCGTGCGCTTGATCGAGAACGACACGCTCGTCCCCGAGCCCGTCTGGTCGGCCGAAGGCGTCTCGGCCGGCAGCGAGCTCAAGTGGCTCGCGTTGCATCCGCGGTTCGCCTCGAACGCGCTCGTGTACCTCACGTATCCGAAGGCCGGAGAGCTCGGCACGACGCTCGCTGTGGCTCGGGGCACGTTCGACGGCAGGCAGTTGAGCGACGTCGAGGAGATCTTCGTCGCCGACGCCTGGGAAACCGGCGGCAACATGGGCGGCAAGATCCTGTTCGGCCCCGACGAGACGCTCTACGTCACGGTCGGCGACCGCGACAGGCTCTGCTGCACGGGCACCGAGGACAATAGTCTGCGCTTGAAGGCGCAGGACCTCGGGAATCACGTCGGCAAGACGCTGCGGATTCGCGACGACGGCAGCGTGCCGCCCGATAATCCGTTCGTCGGCCGCGCGGGAGCCAGGCCCGAGATCTTCACGTACGGCCACCGCAACGGCTACGGCCTCGCGTTCCACCCGGAGACCGGCGAGCTTTGGCAAGCCGAGATCGGCCCGATGGGCGGCGACGAGGTCAACATCTTGCTGCCCGGCCACAACTACGGCTGGCCGCTGGTCTCGATGGGCCGCAACTACACGGGATCGCTTGCTTCCGAGCAGCCGTATTACCGCGAAGGGATGGACAACGCGCGCATGTTCTGGGTGCCGTCGATCAGCCCGTCGAGCTTGCTGTTCTACACCGGCGAGCGCTTCGCGCGCTGGCGCGGCAACATGTTCGTCGGCGCGCTGAACGGGTTGAGCTTGCAGCGCGTCTCGTTCGGTCAGCCGTCGCAAGCCGAGCGGCGCGAGCCCGTGCTGCGCGCGCTGAACGTTCGCATCCGCGACGTGCAGCAGACGGCCGGCGGCTACCTCTACGTGGCGACGGAGCGCAGCTTCGGCGGCGCGAATCCGGACGGCACGATACTGCGGCTCGAGCCCGTCGAAGGCTCGTGAGCCTTTACGCCTGAGGCGAGCCGAGGGCTTCCTTGAGCTCGGCAAGCTCCCGCTCGAGCTTCGCGACGCGCGCTTCGAGCGCCGCGAGCGCGCTCGGCCGTGCGGCCGGCGCCTCGTCGTGCGCGGCGTTCTCGTCTGGCCGGCTCTCGAGCGGCGCGGACTCGATCAGCCCGCCGAGCGTGTGCGCGTAAGCGTGATCTCTGCGGCGCGGCTCTCGCGGCAAGCGCGCTACGAACGGACCGTCGACTCTCGTCATCAGCGACCCGAGCGCCGCTTCGACTTCGGCCAAGTCCGCGAACTCGTGGAGGCGGCCGCTGTGCGCCTTGAGCTCCCCGGGCGTCTGCGGCCCGCGCAGCAGCAACAGGCACATGACGGCGAACTCGGCCGGCGAGAGCTTGATCTCCGCGAAGTGCGTGTTGCAGAACCGCTGCTGGTATTTCTCGACGCGGCTGCCGAACTCCTGCGTCATCACGAGCCGCTTCGCGACGAGATCGTTGACGGCGCGCTGCACGGCGCCCGGCTCGAGCGACATGACGGGCTCGCGGCTCGACTTCTGATTGCACGCGTTGACGAGCGCGTTCAGCGACAGCGGATATTGGTCGGGCGTGATGACCGACTTCTCCATGAGGCAGCCGACGATTCGGGCCTCGACCGGTGTGAGCTCGATTTTCAAGGGACTCCTTCGACTCAGCGCGGTACGGGCCTGCCGTAGACCTCGATGCGCCCGACGTTCACGAAGCCGCCCCAGCCGTGGCCGCTGCCCGGCATGAGGTCCGCGAATCCGACTTCGTCGACGCGGCTCAAGTCCGGCGTGGCCCACGCTTGGCCCGTGGTGACGACGCGCGAGATGTCGAGCGGCCGCCAACGGACGTTCGCGACGGCGAACTCCGTCTCCAAGAACAACGTCGAGTTCGCCGATGGCGCGCCTTCGGCGTAGTCGCCGACGAACCAGTTGCCGTCAGCCAGCTTCACGACGGGCCGCACGACGTGGAAGCCCGACGTGCGGGTTACCCAGCGGATCTTCGCGCGCCCCGTGAGGTCGACGTAGCGCGTTCGCTCGCGCAGCGTTGCGGCGACCGCGGTGTGGCAGACGCCGGTCCACAAGTTCGGTGGATCCGTCGGCTCTCCGTTCGGCACGCGCTGCGGCGGCGGGTTCTGATTGTGGCCTGCGAGCTGGATGCACGAAGGACCGCCCCAGTCGCGCGCGACGGAGCGCGGCGGCGGACTCGCGCGATACCGGGGAATGCTCGCCGCATCGGGATCGTAGAGCTTGAGCTCGAGCGCGGGATTCGTCACGGCTGCCGCCGTCACGCCGCCCTCGGTGACGAAGTCGGGGCCGGCGTCGGCGGGCGGCGTAACCTGTCGCCATTCCTCGCGGAAGAACAAAGGCGGCAGCGGGGGCGGTGCCGCAGGTGCGGCTGCGCCGGCCGTCGGTTGCTGCGCGCCGGCCGGCGCCGCGCACAGCGTGAGCGCCGCGCAGAGCGAAAGTCCCGTCCGGCGAGCAAGGTGTAGAACCGACATGAGGCGTCCTCCCCGGAGTGGCACGGGCGCAGTGTACGGCCGTTTCGGCTTTCATTTCAGTCGCATTGCACTTAGCCGATCGGCTAACTATATTGGTTAGCCGATCAGCTAACCAAAAAGGCAGGCGTCATGGTTACATCGCTGTGCATTTACCGCGTCAAGCCCGGCTCCGAGAGTGCCTTCGAGGAGCTGCTGGCCAAGCACTGGCCGACGCTGCGCCGCGTCGGATTGGCCTCGGAGAAGCCCTCGACGATCTATCGAGGCTCGGAAGGCGAGGGGCAGCCGATATTCGTCGAGCTGCTCAACTGGAAGGACGAGCACGGCGCCGAGCGCGCCCACGAGCTGCCCGACGTCCTGGCCGTGTGGGAGCCGATGGGCAAGCTCTGCGAGCAGCGCGGGGGCCGGCCGTCGATGGAGTTCCCGCTTGTCGAGCAAATCGAAGTCCGCTTCGAGCGCTGACAAGCGCCTCGCCGACTACGACGCCGTCTTCGCAGCGCTCGACAGCGCCGCGCGGCGCCAGATCCTCATGATCCTCCACTTCCGCGGCGATGCCATGACGGCCGGCGAGATCGCCGACCGGTTCTCGTGCGCGTGGCCGACGACGTCGCGGCATCTGCGCAAGCTCGAGAGCGCCGGCCTCGTTCAGGTCGAGCGCGCGGGGCGCGAATGGATCTATCGCCTGAACCGGCCGCGTCTGCGCGTCGCGAGCGAATGGCTCGGCTGGTTCGACGCGACATCCGGCGCCGCGGACGACAAGCGGCGCGCTTGAGCCGCACAGCAACGCGGCAGCGGCCGCAAGCCGGCGCGCTGCCGCCTTTCCGTCGCGGCGCCGACGCGGCTCGTGAAGCGCCATGCTCGGGCGGGGATGGACGAGAACCACTCCCGCCTGGCGAGCGCCGCGGCGTGACGCGCCGATCGAGCTAGCCGTCCGCGGCCTTGCGCTGCTCGCGCTTGCGCTCGTTCTCGGTGAGCAGCTTCTTGCGCAGCCGTATGCTCGTCGGCGTCACCTCGACGAGCTCGTCGTCGTCGATGAACTCGAGCGCCTGCTCGAGCGAGAACTGGATCGGCGGAGTCAGGATGATGTTCTCGTCGGAGCCCGCCGCGCGGATGTTCGTGAGCTTCTTGCCTTTGGTCGGGTTCACCATGAGGTCGTTGTCGCGGCTGTGAATGCCGATGATCATGCCCTCGTAGACCTCCACGCCGTGGCCGATGAACAGCGCGCCGCGTTCCTGCAAGTTGAAGAGCGCGTAGCCGAGCGCCTTGCCTTGCACCATCGAGACGAGCGCTCCGTTGATGCGCTGGCCGATCTCGCCGGCGGCGCGCGGCGCGTACCCGTCGAAGATGTGATAGAGCAGGCCCGTGCCGGCCGTCGCCGTCAGGTACTCGGTGCGAAAGCCGATCAGCCCGCGGGCCGGTATGCGATAGTCGAGCCGCACGCGGCCGCGGCCGTCCGGCATCATGGAGAGGAGCTCGCCCTTGCGCTCGGCGAGCCGCGTCATCACGGCGCCCTGGTACTGATCGGCGAAATCGACGGTGAGCTGCTCCCACGGCTCGTGCACGGCGCCGTCGACGACGCGCTCGATGACGGCGGGGCGAGAGACGGCGAGCTCGTAGCCTTCGCGGCGCATCGTTTCGATGAGCACGGAGAGGTGCAGCTCGCCGCGCCCCGACACGCGGAACCGGTCGGGGTCGCTCGTGTCCTCGACGCGCAGCGCCACGTTGTGCTTCAGCTCCTGGTGCAGGCGCTCGCGGATCTGGCGGCTCGTGAGAAACCGGCCTTCCTTGCCGGCGAACGGCGACTTGTTCACTTGAAACGTCATCGTGATCGTCGGCTCGTCGACCTTGAGCGGCGGCAGGGCTAGGGCGGCGCCGCGCGCGCAGACGGTGTCGGAGATCTGCAGATCGTCGACCCCGCTGAACACGACGATGTCGCCGGCGCCGGCTTCGGCGACGGCTCTGCGCTCGAGCCCCTCGAATCCGTACAGCTCCATGAGCTGTGCGTTGCGCTCTTTGCCGTCGCGCTGCACGAGCGTGACGGGCATGTTGCGCCGCACGACGCCGCGGCTCACGCGGCCGATGCCCAGCAAGCCCACGTACGAGCTGTAGTCGAGGCTCGAGACTTGCAGCTGCAGCGGCCCGTCGAGCTCGACGGGCGGAGGCGGCACGTGATTCACGATGGCTTCGAACAGCGGCAGCATCGTGCCGTCGCGCACGTCGGCGGACGTGCCCGCGTAGCCTTTCAGGGCCGACGCGTAGATCACGGGAAAGTCGAGCTGCTTGTCGCTCGCGCCCAAGCGGTCGAAGAGATCGAACGTCTGATCGAGCACCCAGTCGGGCCGCGCGCCGTCACGATCGATCTTGTTGATGACGACGAGCGGCGTGAAGCCGCGCAAGAAGGCCTTTTGCGTGACGAAGCGCGTCTGCGGCATCGGCCCGTCGACGGCGTCGACGAGGAGCAGCACGCCGTCGACCATCGACAGCACGCGCTCGACCTCGCCGCCGAAGTCCGAGTGCCCCGGCGTGTCGACGATGTTGATGCGCCAATCGCGCCACGTGATGGCCGTGTTCTTCGCGAGAATCGTGATGCCGCGCTCGCGCTCGAGGTCGTTCGAATCCATCGCGCGCTCCGGCAGCACCGTGCGCGCGTCGAGCGAGCCCGATTGCGTCAGCAGCTTGTCGACGAGCGTGGTCTTGCCGTGGTCGACGTGCGCGATGATCGCGATGTTTCGCAGCCGTTCCTTGGGCAACATTGCGGGGGGCGAGGGGAAGGGAAAAAGGCGCGCATTATACGGCCATTCGCCCGCCTAACCAGGGGAACGGACCATTGAGGCGGACCTCGGCCCGCCTGCGTCGCGCCGGCGAGCAGGCTCCCCGGGGGCTCAAGAAGGGGCGCGAGCCGCTATGGTCGCCCCGGCGGAGTCGCCGGGACCTCGGGCCGGTCGGGCACGGGGGGCGCCGCGGGCGTCTGGGGCAACGTCGGCAACGTGACGTCGCCGGGCGGCTGACCGGGAGGCACGCTCGGCAAATCCGGACGCCCGCCGCGCGCTCTGTTCTCGCGGTTCTCTTGCGCCTGCGCCGCCATCGCTTCGCCGAACGCGCGGCCGTTTTCGCGCGCCTCGTTGGCCACCGCAAGGCCCCGGGCGGCGTTCTCCACCGCGGCCGCGGCCGGGCGATATTCGCCGTTTTCGTCTCTCGGCAGATCGATCGTTGCCGTCACGACGGCGGGCAGCTCGGCGCCCTCGGGCATCAAGACGATCGTCTGAGCGCCGTTCTGGGCGACGGCGATTCCGCCGAATGACGCCAGTGCAGTCGCGAGCCAGAGTTTTCGCGTCTTCATGAGGCACGCCTCCCGCGGTTGCCTGTGCGTAACACGGCCGAAGCGCCCGCCGCGTTCCGCGAATTGAACGAATTGTGCGTGACGCGGCTCGCGCGAGACCCAGAGATTCATAAGAAAGGCCCCGCCGAAGCGGGGCCAATCCTCCCTAACAGACGATTGGGCAGGAGGCGTCAAAAGTCGACGACCGTCGTGTTTCCGGTGTTGACGATCGGGTTCGTCGCGTCGACGGGATTCGAGAACGTGATCTCGTTCTCTTCCGTCGGGAAGTCGTTGGCGGCTTCGCAGGTGAACACGACCGTGTAGGTGCCCGGCGCGATGACCGTGCGATACGTGTAGTCGCCCGTCGCCTCGCGCCGTGCCTCGACCGTCGCAACGGGATCGTCCGTGCCGTCCACGTCGTCGGGCGTTGCGGACCCCTCGAACACGTAGACGACGTTGCCAACATCGATGTCATCGTCGTCGTCGATCGCGCAGTGGTTCGTCTCGGAATCCAGGCTCGTGCCGACCGTCGTCCCTGCGATCGTTCCTTCGAGCACTCCGTACGCCGTGACGTCGAGCACTCGGAAAGCGGGTTTCAGCAAATAGCGGCCCAAGCCCGGCGGATACACGAGGCCCTTGCGCATGTCCCAGTCGAACAGGAAGCGCACGGCCTGGTTGGGCCCGACTTCGAAACCGCTGACGAGGCGCAATCGCTCGCTCGGCACGAACAGATCGATCTCTTCCTCGCCGCCCGTCTCCGTGAGCACGTACGAGTCGCGGACGTTCGGTTGCGCGGCGATGTCCATCGCGATCCACTCGTATCGGCCCGGCTGGATCACGGCTTCGTCCACGAGGATCGCAGCGTTCGTGTCGGTGAGCTCGAGCAGGTTCACGTCGATGGGTGCGGTCGTGAGCTCGAGGTCGACGGGCGGTCCCTCGGCCGGCTTGATCGTGACCCCGGTGATCCGCACCCAGACCGCCGTGACCCCGTCGACGGGTGCATCCATGAGCGAGACGCTCAACGAGGCCGTGCCGGGCGACGCGTCGTCGCCACCGCCGCTCGAGCAACCCGAGACCGCCGCAAGCGCCAAAGCGCTTGCCATGGCGCCAAACCGATCGAACCGTCGCATCTTGCCTCCGCGCGAAACGCGCGTCACCGTACGTACCGGGTTACACGGCCGAGGCGCTCGACAGTTCCGGGAGATTGACATAATCAAGGCGCGCAGCCCCCGAAGGTGGGCGGTCAGGAACCGAGAGGGGCCGTCATTCGTGTTGAAGCGTAGGCCCACAAGGGGCAGAGCAGTCACCGCATGGGAAAACGTACCGTCAACCCTGGCGGTGAGTCGGAAGCCGACCGGTTTGCGGCGCTCGTGAGGGAGCACTATTACGCCCTGCATCGCGCCGCGTATCGGCTGACGCGTTCGACGGTCGATGCCGAGGACTTGGTGCAGGAAGTCTGCGTGCGGGCCTACCCGCGCCTTGGCGTGATCGAGCAGCTCGAGCAACCGCGCAGCTGGTTGCTGCGAGTGCTGTATCGGCTGTTCGTCGACTTGCGGCGGCGTTACGAACGAACGCACGTGCGCGCGATCGACGAGGACGAGGATTTCGCGAGCGGCGATCCCGGCCCGCTCGAGGAAGCGGACAGGGCTCTCGACCGATGGCGCATCGAGGAAGCGTGGCGGCATCTGAGTCAAGAGCAGCGCCTGCTGCTCGCGATGCACGACATCGAGGGTTATTCGCTCAAGGAGATCCAATCATTGACGGGCTTCAAGGAAGGTACGATCAAGTCGCGGCTGCACCGGGCCCGCGTTCGTCTCGGGCGGTTGTTGCAGCGCGATGACGTCGTGGCCGTCGAGCCCGTCGACGAGCGAGGTTGCAAGTGATGCGATGCGAAGACGCTATCGAGCAGATCCAGACCGCGGGGCGGCCCGCAGGCGATTTGCGCGCCGCGATGGCGCACGCCGCGGATTGCGACGACTGTCATGCCGCTCTGCGCGCGCTCGAGGCTCTCAGGTTGATGGGCGAAGGATCGGCGCCGCGGCCGCGCCAGGCCGCCGTCGAGCGCGCCATCGACCGCGCGCTTGCGAGCGGTGCCGCGCAGCGCTATCGCCGCGGCTTCCTGAAGGGCGTCGCGAGCGGAGCATTGCTCGCCGCGACGCTGGCCGCGGTCGCGATCGGTCTGTGGCTCGAGGCCGGCGACGGTGCCATGTCGGGAGGCGTGCCGGAGGTCAGCGTCGCGCTGAACATGCCGCAAGACATTACGGTCACGCTGGAGTCGCCCGAGCCACTCGCTGACGCCGAGGTGCGCGTCGAGTTGCGCGGCGCCGTTGCGCTCGCCGGTTACGCCAACCAGCGCGAGCTGCGCTGGTCGACGAGCCTCGATCGCGGGATCAATCAATTGACGCTGCCCGTCGTGGCGCTCGAGGCGACGGGCGGTCAGGTGCTCGTCGAGGTCGCTCACGGTGCGAAGCGGCGAACGTTCGTGCTCGACGTGCGCGGCAGGGCGGCGATTTGACGGTGAACCGATGACCGACGCGAAACGGCAATCGAACGCAGGTCCGAGGTTCGGCCAAGGCCCGGGCCTCCGCTCGCCTGGTTCGCGGCTGCTCCGAGCGGCCGCGCAGGTCGTGTTGGCGTCGGCGCTCGCAGTGGCCGCTCATGCTCAGCCCGAGAGCGACGCGAGCCTCGAGGTGACGATTCGCTTGCTGCCCGAGAACGCCGTAGGGCCGCAGGAGATCACGCGCCGCATCGAGTTGCCGCCCGCGGCCGCGGCGGAAGCCGAGGAGCGCCCCGGCGAGCCGCGTCCCGATGCCGAGCGCGGCGACGGGCGCGAGCCGGGCCCCGGGATCGACGGCGAGCCGGGCGGCGCGGACGCGCGAGAGCGGGCGCGCGGGGAAGGCCGCGACACCGCGACGGACGCTCGCGAGCGCGGGAGAGAGGCCGCCGAGCAAGCGCGAGACAATCGCGAGAATGTGAGTCGCCCCGACGACGGCCCGCGCGGGCGTCCCGACGACGCGGGTCCGCCTGGCCGCCCCGACGACGCGAGTCCGCCGCGCGATCCGCCTGGCCGCCCCGGCGACGCAAATCCGCCCAGCGATCCGCCTGGCCGCCCCGACGACGCCGGGCCGCCCGGCGGTGCACCCGGCAACCCGTAGGCGCGTGCGCAATGTGGCGATGGCGTCCCGGTACACTACCGGTGACGGTTCTCTTCGAGTGTGTCGGTGATGCGTCGAGGGCTTTGCCCCGCGCTGGCGTGCGCGTTGCTGCTGCTGCTCGCGCGCGCCGCGCACGGTCAGGATGCGAGTGCGCTGTTCGCCGCCGGGGAGCGCGCATTCGCCGCGGGAGACTATGCCGCCGCGCTGCAGTCTTTCGAGGCCGCGCGGGCGGCGGGCTCCAGAGGGCCGAGCAGCTTCTACAACATCGGCGTATGTCAGTACCGCCTGGGCGACTTCGAGGCTGCCGAAGCCACGTTCGCGGCGCTGGCGGCGCAGTTCCCCGCCATGCGCGAGCTCGCCGAATACAACCGCGGTCTCGCATTGCGCGCGCTCGGCCGCATCGACGACGCTCGGGTGGCGTTCAGCCGCGCACGTGAGAGCAGCGACGCCAAAATAGTCGCGCTCTCGAACGCGCAGATCGACGAGCTCGGAGCGCCGCCGGTGCCGCCGCGTAGACGCTGGCGCGGCTACGTGGCGGGCGGCTTGGGTTACGACGACAACGTCGCGCTCGTCGACGAGCTGCTGCTCGCGGTCCCTCAGTCGTCGTCGAGCCCGCTCGTCGAAGCGCTCGGCGTGGCAAGTCGCACGTTCGCGGCGCCGCTGCGCATCGACGTCACGGGCTACGCCGTGCGCTACTCCGAAGCCGATACGTTCGACCAAAGCGCGCTGCGCGTCGCGCTGATCGCGCAGCAGTCCATCGGCGCGTGGCGGCTAGACGTCGGTCCGACGGTCGCGAGCACGACGCTCGACGGCGATGAATTCGAAAGGCTCGTCGGCGTCGACGTTCGCCTGCGCCGCGACGTCGCCGAGCGGCTCTCGTTCGAAACGCGCGTCTCGTACGACGACGCCGATGCGGGCGACCCGCAGTTCGCGTATCTCGAAGGCTCGCGCCGCCAGTTGCGCTTCGCGCTGGAGCACGTCGCGGCGGCGCGGCTCCGCGTGGGTCTCGATCTCGAGCGCCAAGATCGCGCCGACCCCGGGGTTTCGCCGTCGCGCCAGCGTTGGTCCGTGACGTATCGCAAGCGCTTCCGCAGCGCGTGGACCGGCGATGCGCGGCTCTCGCATCGGGACAGCCGCTACGGCGACGCCGAAGTGCCGCGCGACGAGCGCTTGCTCGAGCTCTCGCTCGCCGCGACTCGCGACCTGTCCGCCGACTGGACGCTCGGCGCGGAATATCGTTGGTCGGACAACGACTCGACGATCCCGCTGTTCTCCTACGACACGCAACGCGTGCAGCTTTCCATCGGCCGCACCTTTTGAGCCCGCCGATACGCGCGCGCAACGGCGCCCGCTGCCCCGGCCCAGAGCTCCCGCGTCACGCGTTGCGACGCCGCTCTGCCCGATAGGCCTCCACGAGCGGCAAGACGGCGCTCCAGCGCTTCATGCTGTCTTCCGGCCAGTACCTCGCGCGCTCGTAGTACTCGGGCACGGCGCGCGCGTCGGGCGGAATCACGACCCACGGCTGCTTCGATGCCGTGAAGATGTGAATGTCCGGCGGCAGCAGGTCCGGATCGTCCAACGTGCCCACTCGGACGAACTTGATCACTGGGCCGGCACCGCCGTAATGGCTCCAAACGGCCACGCGGCACGCGGGGCACCGCGCGATGAGCTGGCCGAGGCCGCTTTGCGACGGCGTTCGAACGACGTCGGGCGGCGCGCCGAGCTCGGTGACGCGGTCGGACTCGATCATCGCGTTCAACGCGAACGAGGCTCCCGTTTCTCGCTGACACCACCGGCAGTGGCAGCAATGAACGAAGAGCGGCGCGCTCTCCATGCGATAGCGAACGGCGCGGCAATCGCATCCGCCTTCGATCGGGAAGGCGGTGCTCACTCCCACGCGCGCGCTTCCTTGGCGAACGCCGAGCCCTTCGCTCGCACGACGCAGAACCGCTGCCCCGTGGGCGCCTCCATGACCCACCACGTGTTGATCTGCTCGACTTTCTTCGCGCCGAGCCGCTCGAGACGGCGCACTTCCGCTTCGACGTCGTCGGTCTCGATGTCGAGGTGCACGCGGCTCGGATGAGATACGGACTGCACCTCGATGTGCAGTCGATCGTGCGGATCGGCGAGGCGAACGTATTTGCCGCCCTCGTCGCCCGGCAACGCGCGCGTTTCCATGCCGAGCGCGGCGCTCCAGAACTCGGCGGCCGACTTCAGGTCGTCCGTTTTGCAGTCGATGATGAAGCCGGCAAGGCGACTCTTGTGCATGCGACGCTCCTCGTCGAAGGCAGAGCTAACCACCCGGCTCGTCGAGCGTCAACGACGGGCGCCCGGGCTGCGCGGCTAAGCGCCCGGCGATACGGCCACTTCGCGCGGGCGGCCGACGAACGGCTGCAACGATACGGCCGCGATGATGATGGCGACGCCGACGTAGAACTGCGCGGTGAGCTCGCGCTGCTCGCCGAGCAGCAGGGCGGCGAGCACGATCGCGTAAACCGGCTCGAGATTGATCGCGAGCTGCGCGGAGAAGGCGCTGATGTGGCGCAGCGCCATGAACGCGAGCGAGAACGGCAATAGCGTGCAAGCGAGCGCCAGCGTGACGAGCAACGCGGCGTCGCGCGGCGCCGGCCACTCGAACAACGGGCCCGCGAGCTCCGGCGCGACGGCCGGAAGGAGCGGAGCGAGCGCGCTGAGCACGACGACGCCGGCGCCGAGCTCGACCGCCGTCGCCGTCAGCGCTTCGCCGCGCGAGGCGAGCCGCTTGTTCAGCGAGCCGAAGATCGCCACGAGCAGCGCCGAGATCACGCCTACGGCGATGCCGTCCCGCATGCCCGCCGGCACGCCGCCGACGACGAGCGCGGCGCCGGGCACCACGGTGAGACCGAGCAAGAGGTCGCGCGGCGAAAAGTGCGTGCGCGTGAGCCACGGCTCGACGAGCGCCGTGAGCGGCGCGGCGAGCGCGATACACGTCGCCGCGACGGAAGCGTTCGCGAGCTTGATGGCGCCGTAGAACGTGAGCCAGTGCAGCGCCACGAGCGCGCCGACCAAGGCGTACGCGAGCCAGAGCCGCGCCGGCAACGCCCGCAGCGAGCGCAGCACGGCCGGCACGAGCGCGAGCGCCACCACGACGATCAGCATGCGCCACCACACGAGCGGCAAGGCGGCGAGCGAGATCAGCTTGCCGAGGATCGCCGTGAATCCCCACAGCACCACGCAAAAGTGGATCTGCAGGCTCGCGGTCGTCGTGGCTTTCATGGGGCCTCGGCGCGCATCATACGGCGATTCGCTTCGCAAGCGCCTGCGCGCAGAGAGCGATTGACGCTTCGTCGCGCCGCTCTTTACAGTGACGCGATGCTCGCCGCCGCGGGCGCATGGGATTTCGATGGTTCGCGTACACGCCACGAAGGCTTCGATCAACGGCTACAAAGTGCGCCTGCTGCTCTCGATGCTGCGTGTACCGTACGAGCTCGTCGAGCTCGATATGTACGGCGGCGAGCACAAGCGCGAGCCGTTCTTGAGCCTGAACCCGTTCGGACAGATGCCGGCGCTCACGGACGGTGCCTTTGCGATCGCGGACTCGCACGCGTGCCTCGTGTACGTGGCGCGCAAGTACGACCCGAGCGCCAGCTGGCTGCCCTCGGACGCCGAAGGCGAAGCGAAGGTCGCGGAATGGCTTTCGAAGTCGGCCAACGAAGTGCACCAGGGCCCGTGGATGAAGCGCGCGAAGATTCGCCGGCCCGACGCCATCAAGGTTTCGAACGAAGAAATCGACGCGCGCTGCGATCACATCTTGAAGCTCATGGATGCGTGGCTCGTAGAGCGCGAGTGGCTCGCGCTCGGACGACCCACGATCGCCGACGTCTCGTGCTTCGGCCCGATCTCGATGTTGAAGGTGTCGGGCTACGACACGGACAAGTGGCCGAACGTGACGCGCTGGCTCGAGCGGCTCAAGGCCCTGCCGGGCGCGCACGACATCGACGGCAATCCCTTCTGACGGCCGCGAGCAGCAGCACGAGTCGCCGGTTCTCGAGCGCGACGAACGCGGGATCCGCTCTGCAGTCGCCGTTGAAGTCGCCCGCGGCCACGGTGCTCGCCGCGCTCCTGTCGAGCGTCGCCGCGAGCGTGAACGCGCCGCCCGCCTTTCGCGTAGAGAACGAACGGCGCGGCTAGAAGGAACCCTTCGTCTCGACGACGAACTGCACGCTGTCGACCGTCGGGTCCGGGCGGTCCAACGGGAACGCGAGATCGATGTGCACGACGTTGCGGCCGCTCGCGCGCGGCGACGTGAGGCGTAGACCGACGCCGACGTTCGACAGCGTCCCGAGGCTCGGTGTCGCGCGGGGATCACGGCCGCCGATCCGGCCTACGTCGGCGAAAACGGCGTAGCCGACGCGGAACAGCCGCCACGGATAAAAGTCCGTGAAGAAGCGCTGCTCGACGTTCAGAATCGTGCGGCTTTCGCCGGCCTGATAGCGGATCGGATAGCCGCGCAACCCGTTGTCGCCGCCGAGCAGCACCTGGTTCTCGGGGTCGAGGTCGTCCGTGGCGAGCGCGCTCAAGCTCACCGAGAACAAGTGCCGCTCGAGATTGCGCCGGTAGTAGCGGCCCGCGAACGACAGGCGCGTGTCGCGCGAGCCCGAATCTTCGCGGCGCGTGGAGGCGCCCGTCTCGATCAAGAGTAGCCGGCCGGATCCGCCGGGCTCCCATCCCTTGGCGGCCGAGAACGAGAAGAGCGTTGCGTCGCGGTCGGAGCCGAAGCGCCGTTCCGCGAAGCCGACGCGCGCCGTCACGTTCAAGCCGAGCGCGATGTCCTCGGTGCGGCCCATGTCGTTGAGCTCGGTCATCTCGCGAAAGTCGTCCTCGATCCACTGCCAGCCGACCCACGGATAGACGAGCTTGCGGTCCGGCGGAAGAAGAAGCGGTTGCGGCACGTCGTCCGATGCGCGAAACCGGTGCTGCTCGGACGCCACGCCGAACAGCCAGCGCTGCGCGTGGTCGCCGACGAGGCCGCGCGACCAGCCGCCGTAAAGCCCGAAAGCGTCGATGGCGTGGCTGAATTCGTCGATCTCTTCGCCCAAGTCGTACATCGTGTCCACGCGCCGCTCGTCGCGTATCGAGCCGCCGAGCGACCAGCGCGTGTCGAGCGCGAAGAACGGCCGCTCCACGACGAGCTGCTTGCGGTCGCCGTCGCTCAAGTTCGCGAGCGCGGCGTTGAGCCGCGCGCGGCTGCCGAAGACGTTGCCGTCGGCATACCCGAGCACGACCTCGTCGCGATCGATCTCGCTCGAATAGCCGATCTCGAGCGTCTTCCCCGTGCCGAGCAGATTGCTGTCGGACAGGCCGATGCCCCACTCGGTTTGTCCGCCCTTGCGATTCAGCTTGAGATCGAGCGCGAGCGACCAGGAGTCGCGCACGCGGACGTCGACGTCGACGCTGTTCGTGACGGGGTCGTAGCTGCCCGGCTCGACGGTCGCCTCGGCGATGAAGCCGCGTGCCCGCAGCGCGCGCGCGGACTCGTCGAGCAGGCGCGCGACGAACCGATCGCCGGGCTCGAAGAGCAACACGTCCTCGATGACGGTTTCGCGCGTGCGCACGTGGACGCGATTCGCCCAGCGGTAGAGCTTCTTGTCCTCGTCGGGATTCGTGGGATCGAAGACGTTGTCGACGGTGACGTTGACGGCGCGGATCGTCGCGCCGGCGCGCTCGAGCGCCTCGCGCGTCATTCCACCGCCGGCCGCCGCGGCGGCCGGCTCTTGCGCTCCCGCGAGCTCCGCTGCGGCCAGGCATGCGTAGAAGGTGCCGAGGCGCAACAATGACGTCATTGCCCGCATCGCACGCCAGCGTAGCGAAGCGCGCGAGTGATTTGTGTGCGGCCTCACCCAGTTATGCCGTGTTTGTGGCCACGAGTTGCGCGAGCGCAACGGTTCGGCCGTCCGGGTCGACGACGAGGCCTTCGTACGAATGGAGCGGTGTGAGACCGAAGACGGAGCGCCGGAGCTCGCCGGGCGCGAGCCGGAACTCGGGGCTCGTCGGGCCCGCGACGGCAGCATCGGTTGCGAGGTGCTGCTCGGAGATCAGCACGCCGCCCGGTGCAAGTCGTGCGACGAGGTGCGGCATCAGCGTGCGCTGAACGTAGCGCACCCAGACGATCACGTCGAAGGGGCCCGCGGGCAAGCCTCGCTCCGGGTCCTCGTCGAGATCCGCTTGCAGCCACTCGACTTCGAGGCGGCGGCTCGCCGCGGCGAGCCGCCCGCGCTCGAGCGCCACGGCCGAGATATCGACGGCGGTCACCGCGAACCCGTTCGCGGCGAGGTAAAGCGCGTTCCGCCCCGCGCCGCACGCTACGTCGAGCCCGCGGCCGCGCGGGCAGCGCGGCAGCCACTCGGCGAGCAGCTTCGTCGGATGCGTGCGGTCACGGTACGCGCCGTCGCGGTAGCGCGCGTCCCACTTGTCGCGTTCGGCGGCGCTCACGCGTCAGAGGCGTATGACGACCTTGCCGAAGAAGTCGCCGCTGTCCATCGCTTCGAACGCGGCGGGCGCTTCCTCGAGCTCGAACACTTTGTCGACGATGGGCTTGACCTCGTGCTCGCTCAAGAACGCGTTCAAGCTCTCGAAATCCGCGCGCGAGCCGACGTAGATGCCGCTCGCCGTCGCGTTGAGACCCATCAGCGCGCCGACCGGCAGGTCGCTCGCGAACCCCGACAAGCCGCCGATCAGGGCGATGTGGCCGCCGTGCGCGAGCGCTTGCAGCGCTTTCGGCAGCGTGTCCTGGCCGCCGACCTCGAGCACGTGATCGACGCCGGCGCCGCCCGTCAGCTCGCGAACGGCGACTTGCCAGTCGGGGTTCGTGCGATAGTTCACGGTGCCGAACGCGCCGAGCTCGCGGGCGCGCGCGAGCTTCTCGTCGCTCGAGCTCGTGATGATCGCCTTTGCGCCGGCCGCGATCGCGAGCTGCAAGCCGAACACCGAGACGCCGCCCGTGCCTTCGAGCAGCACGAAGTCGCCGGCCTCGAGCCGGCCGCGCTTGAACAGGCCGACCCATGCCGTCACGCCGACGCACGGCAGCGTTGCCGCTTCCTCGTACGTGAGATGCGCGGGAATCGTGACGAGCGAGTCGCCGCCGGTCACGACGACCTCGGACAGCATGCCGCCCGAATTGCCGCCGCGCGCCGAGGCGATCGCGGCCGGGGTCGGGTCGCCGTCGAGCCAGTCCTCGAAGAAGATGCCGGCGACGCGGTCGCCGACCTTGAAGCGCGTGACGCCGCTGCCGACGGCGATGACCTCGCCCGCGCCGTCCGATAACGGCACGCCGTTCGCCGCGGCGCCGCCGCGCCCGTAGCGGCCCTGCATCATCATGAGATCGCGGCGGTTCAACGAGACGGCGCGCACGCGCACCGCCACCTCGCCGGCCGCCGGCGTCGGCGCCGGCACCTCGCGCAACGCGAGCTCCAAAGCGTCGCCGCTCTGCGTGAATTGCCATTGACGAATCGTCTCCGCGGCATTCGCGCTCGGCACGAGCAGCACGAGCGCCGCGGCAGCCGGCGCGAAACGACGAAACGAGCTCGCATGCATGGCGTATCCCCCCAAAGGCTTCAATTCTTGCGCGACGCCGAGGCGCGCGTGTCCTTGCGTTTTCGCTGTTGCGGCTCGACGCGCGACCAATGCCAGGGCTCGTAGTCGAAGCCGAAGCGGTTGGCGCGCCCGTACGGCATGCGGAAACCGAAAGCCGCGGCGCTCTTCGTGAGCCAGCGAAACGCATCCGAAGTCTCGAATTCTGCAGTGAGCGGGCGCGTTCCCGGCGTCGCGACGTCGACGGCGCGGCCCGTGTGGTGCTCGCTGAAGCCCGGAGCCGCGTTGACGGCGAGGATCTCCTCGATCGGCTGGCCTGCGTCGAGCTTGCGCCGAATGATCTCGGCCTGGCGGCGCACGCTGCGAAAGCCCGAGACGAGCAGTAAGTGCACGCCGGCGCCGGATGCCGCCTGCTTCATCTCGTGCCACGCCGCGGCCGTTTCCGGCGCGAGCCGCTGCATCGTGCCGACGACGTTCGGTTCCACGTCCACGAGCTCGCCGGCCTCCTCGAAGCGGGGGCGGCGTGGATTCACGCCGTAGTCGCTCGGAATCGGCAAGTCCGCAAACAGATCGGAGCCTCTCATGTGACCGAGTGTACTACCGAACCTGGGAGGTCTGCGATCCGGCGGGCGCCGCTGGCGGCTTGCGCCTGAGTGCCGCGAACATCGAGAACTCCCACGGCCGCAGCGCGAACACCGCGCTACAGCTCTGCCGCTCGGCGGGCGGCAACGATGCGTCGCGCCGCGCGAGCTCGTCGAACTCGCGCGCGAGACGGTCGATCGATTGCGTGAGCTGCGCCAAGCTCGTGCGGGACAGGAGACCTGCCACGAACCTGAGATGCTCGCCGGGTCCCGCGAACGACGAGTCCAAGAATTCGCGTTGCACCTCCCGCACGAAGAATCGTTGCACGGCACCGTTCTTGCGCCACGTGAAGTTGCGCGCAGTGAGGAGCTTCACGCGATTGAACGGCAAGAGCTCGATGATGCGCGCGCGGTGCAGGCGAATCAAAAGCCGCTCGGCCTCGGCGCCGTCGATCGCGAACGTGCTCGTGATCGCGGGCAGCGTCCAGCCGTTCACCAATAGATACGTCATGAGCAGCAGCTTCGGGTCGGCCAGCAGCGCCTCCTCCTGCTCCGGCGTGAGCTCGGTCAGGAACTCGCGCCGCTCGTTCATCATCGCGACGAGATCCGCGATCTCGAGCCCGAGCAGGTTCAGGATCTGCTCCAAGCGCTGCAGCGAAAACGATTGGCGGGCGAAGAGGCGTTTGATGCTCGACTCGCTGAGCCCGAGCTGCTTCCCGAGCTTCGCATACGTGATGCCCTGTGCCTTCATGTAGCGCTTGAGCTCGCCGACGAGCAATCCGACCTGGGCCATCTTTGCGCACCCTGCGCGGCGAAACCGGCGCCGCCCAAGGGCTAGAGTATCGAAAAGCGGTACCGAGTGAAGCCGTCCACGGCCTGTGATCAACAACAAGGATGGAAAAGCGCTACCTTTGCGATACTGCGCGCCATGCCGCACAGCACCCGCTCACTGTTCCGCGCTTTCGCGTTGCTGCTCGTGTGCGCAGCTGCCACGGCCGCCGACGCACCGGCGCGGCGTTTCGCCTGCGTCCCGGCGAGCGCACCCGAGCCTTCGACGGCAGCGGGGCGCCTGTTGATCCTACCCGGCGTCGGCAACACGCGGTTTCATCTCGCGGACTTCGTGGCGGCCGCCGAGCGGCAGCTGCCCAATTTCGACGTCGAGGTGCGCACGTGGGGCAAGCCGTTCCTGACGATTCACAATCTGCGCGCGCACGAGCGCAACGTCGCGACGGCCGCGAGCATCGCAAGTGAAATCGCCGCCTGGCGCCGCGTCAATCCCGACGCGCCGTTCTATCTCGTCGGCTACTCGGGCGGCGGCGGCATGGCGATGCTCGTGACGGCCGCGCTGCCCGACGACGTCGCGATCGACCGGCTCCTGCTCGTGGCGCCCGCGATCTCGCCGGACTATCCGCTGATTACCGATGTGTTGCCGCACGTGCGCGAGTACGTCGTCAACTATGCGAGCGAGCGCGACCTGCAGGTGGGTTGGGGCACGCGAACGTTCGGCACGATCGACCGCAAACACACCGCGAGCGCCGGCGCGATCGGCTTCGCCGCGGAGCACGAGCGCCTGCTCGAGCACCGTTGGTCGAGCGCCGACGTGCCGCTCGGTCATGCGGGCAATCACTTGGCTTACTTGAGCGATCGCTGGCAAGCCGCCAAGCTGCTGCCGGCGCTCGATCCGTCAGTCGATCCAAGGGCTCTGACCGCGCGCTGGGCGCGCGCCTGCAAGGAGTCGTAGCCATGACCGTGGTGATTCTCGCGCTGCTCGGCGGCGTCGTCGGCGGCGCGTCGCTCGGCGAGCTCGGTGGCTTCGTGCTCGGCGCCGCGATCGGCGCGCTGATTGGATTCGTCGCGGACTTGAAGAACCGCGTGCGGCTGCTCGAGCGCCGGCTCGATGCGCGCCTCGCGGCCGACGCGCGGCCCGCGTCCGATGCGCCGCAAACGGGCGCAGCGCGGCCCGTGCCGGCGGCGCCGCCGCCGCCACGCGAGCACGCGGCCGAGCCCACGCCTTCGCGCGCCGCTGCGCCGGAGGTTGCTGCGCGGGCGGGCGCGAGCACGACGGCTCCCGTGCCGCGAGAGCGTCGGCGCACCGCGGCGCCGGCGCGCCGCGCCGGCCCGCGGCCGACCGGGCCCTCGGCCGTCGAAGACTTGTTCGCGAAAGCCGCGCGCTGGTTCACGACCGGCAACGTGCCCGTCAAGGTCGGCGTCGTCCTTTCGCTGTTCGGCGTGGCTTTCCTCGTCAAGGAAGGCATCGACCGCCAGTGGCTCGTTCTGCCGATCGAGATCCGGCTGATCCTCGTCGCGTCGTTCGGCGTCGCGCTGCTCGTCGTCGGCTGGCGGCTGCGCGAGCGGCAGCGCGCGTACGCGCTTTCCGTGCAGGGCGGCGGCATCGGCGTCTTGTATCTCATGATCTATGCGGCGTTCGCGAACTTCGGCTTGCTGCCCGCCGCGCTCGCTTTCGCCTTGCTCGTCGGCGTGACAGCCGCGGCGGGCGCGCTGGCCGTCGCGCAGGACGCGCGCGCTCTCGCCGTGCTCGGCACGCTCGGCGGCTTCCTCGCGCCCGTGCTGGCGTCGACGGGCTCCGGCGATCACGTGGCGCTGTTCAGCTATTACTTGGTGCTAGACCTCGCGATCCTCGGCATCGCGTGGTTCAAGGCATGGCGCGTGCTGAACGTGCTCGGCTTCGCGTTCACGTTCGGCATCGGCACGCTGTGGGGCATCGACGCCTACGAGCCCGAGCTGTTCGCGACGACCGAGCCGTTCCTGGTGCTGTTCACGCTCGTTTATCTCGCGATTCCCGCGCTGTTCGCGACGCGCACGCCGCCCGAGCTGCGCGGGTTCGTCGACGGCACCCTGACGTTCGGCACGCCGATCGTGGCGTTTGCGTTGCAAAGTCGGCTCGTGGCCGACATGGAGTACGGGCTCGCCGTGAGCGCCGTCGTGCTCGCGCTCGTCTACGTCGGCATGGCGACGTTCCTCTATCGAACGCAGCGCGAGGCGTTGCGCGTGCTCGTCGAGGCGCAGCTCGCGATCGGCGTCGCGTTCCTGACCGTGGCCGTCCCGCTCGCGCTCGACGCGCGCTGGACGTCGGCCGCATGGGCGATGCAGGGCGCGGCCCTCGTCTGGCTCGCGCACCGCCAGCAGCGGAAGCTCGCGCTCGCCGCGGGCCTCGCTCTGCAAGCGCTGTCCGGCATCGCTTACATCGAGCAGCCGTGGGGCGCCGCGGAGTGGCCCGTCGTGAACGGCTACACGTTGGGAGCGCTGCTGCTCGCGCTCGCGGGATTCTTCTCGGGCAGGTCGATCGATCCCGCGCGTGCGGAGCCGGATGGCGAGCCGCTGCTACGTGAGTGGCTCGCGAAGGCGCTGTCGATCGCGCTGCTCGGCTGGGGTGCGGGGTGGTGGTTCTTCGGCGGCTTCGCCGAGATCGAGCGCAGCGTGGCGTCGAGCGCGCAGTTCGCGAGCTCACTCGGCTTCGTCGCCGCGACGGCGTTGCTCGCAGTGTTGCTTGCGCCGCGCGTCGCGTGGCCCCGGCTCAACTGGCTCGCGCTGGCCTCTTGGCCGCTCGCCGCGTTGCTTGCCGCCATTGCGGCGCTCGCCTTCGCGCACCCGGCCGAGGATTTCGGCTGGCTCGGGTGGCCCGCCATCGTGCTCGCCATGGTCTTTTGTCTGCGCGAGCGCGAAGCGCGGGTCGGCCGGCTCGCAAGCATTTTGCACGTCACGGCGTACTGGCTCGTCGCGGCGCTAGCCGTTTGGGAAGCGCACTGGCTCGTCGACCGCGCGGCCGACGGCGTCTGGCCGCTAGCCGCAGTGCTCGCGCTCGCCGCGGCCCTCGTCCTGGCGACGCTGCGCGCCGCGAGCGCCGTGTCGTGGCCGTTCGCCGCGCACGCCCGCGCCTACGTCGAAGCCGGGTGCGGCGCAGTGGTTGCGGCGCTCGCGCTGTCGACGCTCTCGCTGAACCTCGCTTCCTCGGGCGACGCGACGCCGCTCGACTACGTGCCGCTCGTCAATCCGCTCGAGCTCGCGAGCGTTCTCGCCGTCCTCGCGTTGCTCGCGTGGCTCGCCGCGCTCGGCCGGCACAATGCCGCATTTGCCGCGGCCGCGCAGTCACGCCCGGCCGTCGCGGCGGCTGCCGCGTGGTTTCTCGTGACGATGACCGTTGCGCGCTCCGTGCATCACTTCGCCGGCGTGCCGTACGACCTCGAGAGCCTCGCCGAATCGACGACGTTCCAAAGCGCGCTGTCGATCGTCTGGGGACTGTCGGGTCTCACCGCGATGGTCGTCGGCGCGCGCTCGCTGCGCCGCCCCGTCTGGCTCGCCGGCGCCGCGTTGATGACGATCGTCGTCGCGAAGCTGTTCGTCGTGGACCTCGGCAATACGGGCACGTTGGCGCGCGTCGTGTCGTTCCTCGGCGTCGGCGTGCTGCTGCTCGTCGTCGGCTACTTCGCGCCCGTGCCGCCGCGGAGTGCCGGGGAGCCGCGCGTCGCGAGCCCTTGAAGAGGGAGGAGACCATGAGCGAGCCGAGAGCCATCGCACGCAAGTTCATGCTCGCCGCCGCTGCCGGCGCCGCAGCCGCGGCGGCTGCGGCGCTCGAGCCGCGCGAGTTCGTAGCCGGTTGGCCGATCGAAGCGCCGCAAGATGCCGCCGTGTTCGACGTTCCGCTGACGGCCGACGTGTACGCCGCCGCCGAAGGGCTCGAGCAGCTCGCCGTCCTCGATGCGAATGGCGAGCCGCAAGCCTTCTTCCGGCTGCAACCGCCGTCGCCGCCGCCGAGCGAGCAGCGCGTCGTGCTCGATGCGTCGCCGCTTTACACCGGCGCAGCGTCGCCGGCTCCGAGCATCGGCGTTACGACGGACGAGCGGAGCGCGTCCGTGACGGTGACGCCCGGAGCGGCGCGCGAGCCGGCCGTCGCGGGCTTCGTGCTCGACGCGCGCGCAGCCGGGTTCGCGCCGGCCGCGCTCGAGCTCGACTGGCGCGCGTTGCCGCAGCCGTTTCTGCTCGACGTCGCGATCGAGCAGAGCGCGGACCTCACGAATTGGCGCGGCATCGGGCGCGGGTCCGTTGCCGCGCTCGCGATCGGCGGCGCCGAGGTGCGCCATGCGCGCGTGCCCGTGCGTGCCGTCGCGGGCGGCTACTACCGCGTGACGGCGAGCGGCGCCGTTGCGGATTGGCACTTGCTCCGCGCAACGCTCGTCGGCGCCGTGACCGAGCCCGAGGCGGAGCAAAGCGTCGGCGTGCCGCCGCTGTCGACGAGCGCCGTGCCGGAAGACCCCGTCCCGGGCGCGCTCTACTTCGACGCGGGCGGCGCGCTGCCCGTGCGCTCGGTGGCGTTGTCGTTTCCGGGCGGCGACGGCTGGGTTCGCGCCGACGTGGCGGCGGCTCGCTCGCTCGCGGGGCCGTGGACGACGATTGCGCACGGCGAGCTGTTCTACGGATTGTCGTTCGAGGGCCGCGACTTCGCGAGCTCGCCGCTCGCCGTCGGCCGCCGCGAGATGCGCTACTGGCGGCTCGTGCCCGCCGCGCCGCCGCGCGGAGACGTCGAGCTCACGCTCGGCTTTCCCGCAGAGCGGCTGCGCGTGGCACCGATGGGGCAAGCGCCGTATCTGCTCGCGGCCGGAACGCTGGCCGACGGGGCGGGTCCCGATGCGACGCTCGCGTCGGTCTGGGCGCGTCTGCCGGCGGGCGGCGACGTGCCGCTCGCGGCGCTCGGCGCGCGCCGGGAGCTCGGCGGCGCCGCCGCGCTCGTGGCCGAGCAGCGTTTCCCGTGGCGCGCGGCGGCGCTCTGGGCCGCATTGATCGCGGGCGTGCTTGTCGCCCTCACGATGGCGGTTAGACTCGTTCGGGAGATGAGTCGCCAATCTTCCTGAGGCCGGCCCTGGCCACGTCGAAACCACGGCGCCGTTCGTTTGCGGCCAGGCTCGTGCGCGGGCTCGCGCTCGTTTCGCTCGTTTGGATCGTGCTATCCGTCGGCGCCGTGCTCGCGCTTCGCGCCGTCGATCCGCCGTTCACGTCCGTCATGCTGCTTCAGCCGGGCGCGTTCGGCGAGATCAAGTACACGTGGGTCGGCCGCGCTGCCATCGCGTACGACGCGGCGCGCGCGGTCATGGCGGCCGAGGATCAGCGTTTCGTCGTGCATCACGGCATCGATTTCGTGCAGCTCGATGAAGCGCTCGCCGACTATCGCGACGGCGACGGCTTGCGCGGCGCGTCGACGATCACGCAGCAAGTCGCGAAGAATCTGTTCCTCTGGCAAGGGCGCAGCCTCGTGCGCAAGGGGCTCGAGGCGTACTTCGCCGTGCTGCTCGAGCTGTGTCTGTCGAAGGAGCGGATTCTCGAGATCTATTTGAACGTCGCCGAGTTCGGGCCGCGGGTGTTCGGCGTCGAAGCGGCCGCGCGCGAGTATTTCGGCAAGAGCGCAGCGTCGCTGCGTGCCGAGGAGGCCGCGTTGCTCGCGGCCGTGCTGCCGAACCCGCAGCGCTTCCTCGTCGCGCGTCCGAGCGACTACGTGCGACAGCGTCAGGATTGGATCGCGGACCAGATGCGGTTGCTCGAGTCGCGCGGCCATTACCGCGGCATCCACTGGTGAGCCGCGTGCGCGTGCCGCTGTCCGTCGGTTTTCCGCCGATCGCCGATCGGCGCGCGCGTGTGCTCGTGCTCGGCAGCTTGCCGGGGCGCAAGTCGCTCGAAATGCAGGAGTACTACGCGCAGCCGTACAACGCGTTCTGGCGGATCATGGGGGAGCTCGTCGGCGCGGGACTCGACTTGCCGTATCGGGCGCGGCTCGAGCGATTGCGCGCCCGCCGCATCGCCGTCTGGGACGTGCTCGCGGCCGGCGAGCGCGAAGGCAGTCTCGACTCGGCGATCGTGCCGGCGAGCATCGTCGTCAACGATTTCAACACGTTCTTCGCGCGACACCGCAAGATCGAGCTGATTTGCTTCAACGGCAACGCGGCGGCGAATCTGTTTCGGCGCAAGGTGTTGCCGACCCTGGCGCCGCAGTGGGCCTCGATCGAACGGCGCGTGTTGCCCTCGACGAGCCCGGCTTACGCCTCGTTGCGCTTCGGGGACAAGCTCGAGCGCTGGGCCGCGGGGATGGGCGCGGTCGTCGGCCCGCCCTGAACGAGGCGGCTCTCCTTCGGGGCGAGCTAGCGAAACCAGATGTTGTAGATGGCCGTCGCAATGGCCGCGGCGAGGCCGGCGGCCGCCACCAGCCATTTGAAGGTCTCGAACGGGACCTTGGCGATCTCGACACGCAGGGCGCCGTTCAGCGCCTGCATGTCCTTGCGCAACTCACCAAACCCTACGTGCATCTCGTCCTGCGATCGATGTTCATGTATTCGAGCAGTGCGCGCGATGGGGCATAGCCCGGTGACAGCCGCAGAGACTGCTGCAAGGCCTCGATTGCACGCGCTCCGTTGCCCGGGGAACTTCCACGGGGAAGCCGAGCCGCGTCGACAGGGCGGCAAAGTGCTTCCCGATCGCCGCGAGACCGCCCTGCTCGCAAAGCGCGAATGCATCGTCCATGTCGAGGCCCCAGCCCTCGAAGATGCTTTGCAGGCCTTCGTAGCCGCTCGGCAACGGCACGCCGCGAGGCAACCTGCGCTACGCTTGGCGCACCGCTCGAGCCCTGCGGCAAACCGCTCCGGACCGATGGACGACGGGATGAACGGCTTCAACAGCGGCTTTGTCTATCGCACGACGGTCGACGCGGCCGGCGCCGGGTCGAGCGTGCTCGCGTTTCACGTGGCGCGGTACCGGCACTCCGGCGAGCGGGCTTGGCGCGCGGCGATCGACGCGGGGCGCGTGCTCGTCAACGGCAGGCGCGCCGAGCCCGAGCAACAGCTCGCGGCCGGCGACGCGCTCGAGTTCCATCGCGCGCCGTGGCGCGAGCCCGACGCGCCCGAGTCGTTCGACGTCGCGTTCGAGGACGACGACGTGCTCGTCGTCGTCAAGCCGGCCAACCTGCAGGTGTTGCCGGCCGGGCCGTTCTCGTCGCGCACGCTGCTCGAGCTCGTGCGCCGCAGCGATTCGTCGCGCGCCGAGGCCGCGCCGGCGCATCGCCTCGGCCGCGGCACGTCGGGCCTCATCGCGTTCGGCAAGACGGCGCTCGGCCGCTCGGCGCTCGCGCGGCAGCTTCGCGAGCTCACGCTCGGCAAGACGTATCTCGCGTGGGTCGAAGGCGCCCGCTTGCCGCCATCGTTCGCGGCGCGACAGCCGATCACGCGGGTGCCGCACGGCCCCCTTACGATCCACGCGGCGGCCGCGCACGGCCGGCCGTCGTGGACGCGCGTGCGCGTGCTGCGGCGCGCCGGCGAACGCGCGCTCGTGGCCGCGCAGCCGATCACGGGGCGGCCCGATCAAATCCGCATTCATCTCGCGGCGGCCGGCGCGCCGATCGTCGGCGATCCGCTGTTCGGGCCGGGCGGCGTGCCGAAGAGCGACGTGCCGCCGGGCACGGGCGGGTACTTGCTGCACGCCGCGGCGCTTTCGTTCACGCATCCGCGGAGCGGCGCGCGCGTGCGGCTCAAGTCGTCGCCCGATTGGTTGGTGGGCGTGCCGCAGAGTAGAGTGGCTTCATGAGGTGGAGCCCCGCGCTAAGACATCTTCTAGCGCTGGTGGCCGCGGTGGCGGCGCTGGCCGGCTGCGATCCGGGCCCCGAGACGGCCTCGGGCCCGCGCGCCGTAACGTTCCCGGGCGCCGCGGGCAGCGCGCAGCCGCGCCTGACGGTGGGGCTCGACGGCGCGCCGGTGTTGAGCTGGCTCGAGCCCGCCGCCGACGATGCCGTGGCGCTGCGCTATGCCGTGTTCGAGGCCGGCGCGTTCGGCCCGGCGCGCGAGGTCGCGCGCGGCGCCGATTGGTTCGTGAACTGGGCCGATTTGCCGTCCGTGCAGCCGATCGCGGGCCAAGTGTGGGCTGCGCATTGGCTCACGCTCGCACCGAACTCGGCTGGCGCCTACCACGTGGCCGCGGCGGTCTCGTCGGACGGCGGGCGCACCTGGGGCGCGCCCGTGCAGCTGAACGACGACGACACGATGGCGGAGCACGGCTTCGTCGAGCTGTTCGCGTGGGACGGCGACGTCGCGGCGCTCTGGCTCGACGGCCGGCAACTTGCCGAGTGGTCGTTCGACGAGCCGGACCGGCTGCTCGGCACGAGCTTGCGAATCGCGGAGCTCGACGCCGCGGGCAAGGTCACCGCGCGCGAGATCGTCGACGAGCTCGTTTGCGACTGCTGCCAGCCGGCCGTGGCCATGACGTCATCGGGGCCCGTGCTCGCCTATCGCGACCGCACGCCGGACGAGATCCGCGACATCGTCGTCCGGCGTCACGCGGCCGGCGGCTGGCTACCGCCCGTCGCGGCGGCGGCGGACGGCTGGCACATCGAGGGCTGCCCCGTGAACGGACCCGCCATCGCGGCGGCCGGCGAGCGCGTGGCCGTCGCGTGGTTCACGGCGGCCGGCGGCACGCCGCGCGTCAAGCTCGCTTGGTCCGAAGACGGCGGGCGAACCTTCGGGCCCGCGGTCGAGCTCGACGGCGCTGGCTCGTTCGGCCAAGTCGGTGTCGTGCTCGGGCAAGACGGCGCCGCGCACGTCACTTGGTGGCGGGCCGCGGCCGGCGGCGGCACCGATCTCGTGCTCCGCAGCGTCGCGCCGGACGGCTCGCTCGGCGAGCCGCGCGCCGTCGCGCACAGCAGGGAGACGCAGCCCGTCGACGTGCCGCAGATTGCGGCGGCCGGCGACGATCTTTTGATCGCCTGGACGAGCCTCGAAGGCGAGGGCACGGTTCACGCGCTGCTCGTGACCGGCGCCCCGCGCAGCTAGCCCTCGAGGGGTGCAACGGCGCCGCGTTTCGGCGCAGAATTCGCGCATGCTGAAATCAGCCATGCGCGCGGCGGTGTGGGTGGGCGCCGCCGCGCTCGGTTCGCTCACCGCCGCCGCGCAGCATTCGGGCCATCAGGCGTTGCCGCCGGCGGCGACGGAGCTCCATCCGGGGCTCGGCGAGTACCACTTTCCGATCACGACGGCGAGCGCCGACGCGCAAGCCTACTTCGATCAGGGCATACGGCTGCTCTACGGATTCAATCACGACGAAGCCGCACGCTACTTCCGCCGCGCGGCCGAGCTCGATCCGCGCGCGCCGATGCCGTATTGGGGCGTCGCGCTCTCGATCGGGCCGAACTACAACGACACGGCCGTCGATGCCGCGCGCGCACAAGCGACGTACGACGCCGTGAAGAACGCCGAGCAGCGCGCCGCGAACGCGAGCGAGCGCGAGCGCGACTACGTCGCCGCGCTCGCGCGGCGCTATCCCTCTCCCGAGCCCGCCTCGGATTGGCTCGGCTTCCATCGCGACTACAGCGAAGCGATGCGCGCGATGATGGCAAAGTATCCCGACGACCTCGACGCCGCCACGATGTTCGCCGAGAGCCTCATGATGCTCAGGCCGTGGCAGCTTTGGAGCCTCGACGGCGAGCCGGCCGAGGGCACGCTCGAGCTCGTCGCGGTGCTCGAGTCCGTGCTGCGCCGCAACCCCGATCATCCGGGCGCCAATCACTTCTACATCCACGCCGTCGAGGCGTCGCGCAACCTCGAGCGCGCCATACCGAGCGCGACGCGGTTGATGACGCTCGTGCCGGGCGCGGGCCACCTCGTCCACATGCCGGGTCACATCTTCCTGCAGACCGGCGACTTCGGCCTCGCCGCCGAGACGAACGTCAAAGCGTCGGAGGCCGATCGCGCATTCGTCGAGCGCACGGGCGCCACGGGCGTCTACCCGCTCATGTACTGGACGCACAACATTCACTTCATCGCGTACGCCCGCGCGCAGCAGGGCCGGTACGAGGAAGCGAAGCAGGCCGCGCTCGACATGATCGCGAACGTCGGCGACGCCGATCGAGAGATGCAGATGCAGATGCTCGAAGGCTTTCGTCTGTATCCGATGATGATCGACCTGCGCTTCCATCGCTGGGACACGCTGCTCGCGACGCCGGAGCCCGAGCGCGACAGAGCGTTCAGCCACGCGTTCTGGCGCTACGCGCGTGCGATGGCGCTCGCGGCGCAGGGCGACGTGCGCGCCGCGGCGGCCGAGCAGCGCCGTTTCGAGCGCGAACGCGCCGCCGTGCAGCCCGAGCTGCAGTACCTGATCAACAACAAGGCCGGCGACGTCCTCGCGCTGGCTGCAGCGACGCTCGATGCGCAGCTCGCCGCGGCGCGCGGAGACTCGGCGGCCGCCATCGACGCTTGGCGCCGCGCCGTGACGCTCGAGTCGATGCTCCAGTACGACGAGCCGCCGGCGTGGTTCTATACCGTGCGGCAAAGCCTCGGCGCGGAATTGCTCGAGGCCGGCAACCACGACGAAGCCGAGCGCGTGTTCCGCGAAGCCCTGGCCACGCGGCCGCGCGACGGGCGCTTGCTGTACGGCCTGTGGCAAACGCTTGCCGCGCAGGGACGCGACAGCGAGGCCGTGCTCGTTCAGGGCGAGTTTTCGCGCGCGTGGCAGGACGCGACGGTGCCGTTGACGCTCGACGACTTGTAGCAGCGTCGTGTACGGCTGGTTCATCGTCTCCATGTGGTTGCACCTCGCGGCCGCAACGGTTTGGATCGGCGGGCTCGCGTTCATCAGCATGGTGCTCGTGCCGACGCTGCGCACGCCGCAGCTGCGCCCGCAGGCGCTCGCGCTGTTGCGCGCGTCGGGCCGCAAGTTCCAGCGCATCGCGTATGCGAGCTTCGTGACGCTCGCGGTGACCGGCGTCGCCAACCTCTACTTCAAGTCCGGCGGCTCGCTCGACGTCGTCGGCGCGTGGATGCCGACGCCTTATGGGCGCTTGCTGTCGGCGAAAGTGCTGCTCGTGCTCGTGATCGTCGCGCTTTCGCTGTATCACGATTTCGTCGTCGGGCCGCAGGCGGCGCGCGCGCTCGAGACCGATGCGGCGAGCGGGGCGGCGCAGGCGCTGCGGCGGCGCGCCGCGTGGCTCGGCCGAATCAATGCGCTCTTGTCGCTCGTCGTGATGACGCTCGCGCTACTGCTCGTGCGCGGCATCCCGGCGTAGCCTGCCGAAAGCAGCAGCTCCCGGCGGCCGCCGCAGTGCCGGCCCCTCTGGCCGAAACTTTGCGGCGGGGGGCGGGCGGATGCGATGCGCGGACACGACGTGCAGGCCGGGCACAACCGGTTCGGCGATGAATCCCTGTTGATGGCTGCGCTGCGCTGGGCGGGAAAAGCGCTGCCCGGC